>Ga0210059_1008149_pt1 | contig 16588 bp, 11 predicted proteins | sample Ectturendosymbi2_FD_188042 | JGI IMG/M metagenome (GOLD analysis project Ga0210059, IMG submission 188042) | Ecteinascidia turbinata endosymbiont from Florida, USA - Sample 2 (SPAdes) (version 2) | ecosystem: Host-associated > Tunicates > Ascidians > Unclassified | place: Key West, Florida...
CTGGAACATCACTTCACTCACGAAAAAAGCAGTTTACTCTGACAAGCAATCTCTCTTCGTAGTCTCCCTGGAAAAGTGTGTGTCAAGTTACATGAAAAATAATGCCGTTATAATTAGATGCACCAAAGAGAAGAACCCGACCGCAGCACTACAGCGCAAATTTTCATTTCCAAGCAAATTTTCCAGAAATTTTGGGAGTACGCCAATGACTTCTGCGCATGTTTTGACCATCTCGAAAAGCATACGACCTTTTTGCAGGGTAACACTTTGTGGGTTATTGCGGGAGTGTGGTGTTGACGTCATTGTTGCTGGCCATCAACTCAAGTGTATTCCTGCCCAGACGTTTGTGTCTGTGTCACAAGAATTAAATAACAACCAATCATCGTGAGTGTTGGACTTTGCCAAGGGTGTGTATTGTCACCATTCCTCTTCATAGTCTAATGATTGGAAAGACAGTCATGGCAAGTAGTTGAACTTGGAAACTGCAAAATCAACTGTTTGATTTTTGTGGACAATTAATTTGGTGCTTCTTGCATCTTCTCAATCAGGCTTTCAACATGCACTTGATCCGTTTTCTGCCGTGGCATGAAAATTAGGACTAAACTAGGTGAGGCATTAAGTCCCTTTAGAAACTCCAGACAGTATTTTACTGTAAGAAGTAATACAGTACATCATGGGTGGACAGTTATTTTTGCTTGGTGGCCACTTTGAGAAGGCCGCGTTTAGCGGAGGGCTGTACCTTTGTATGTGAGTAGAAGCAAGTCTTGATTTATATCCTCAGTATTAATATTTATACGAGAAACTGGAGGAAATATAAGATTTGAAGATTTTCCTGAATGCTTCTGCGGGCCACTGAAAACGCTGTGGCTGGCCACATTAGGTCCGCGGGCCGCTATTTGCCTACCCCTGCACTTCAGCACAGGAGACGTTCATGTACCTTGGCGTGGTACTCACAAGTTTACGGAGGCGGAACAAAGAGATTCTTATACGGATTGGTAAAGTAAAAGCAACTTGGCAAATGGGAACTTTAAAACACCGAAAGTTGTCAGTTTTTAAACGGTTATTTTTCCGAACCTTACCTATGGTCATGACTTTTTGGGCAATCACTGAAAGAGTGCTATCTCATGTGCAAACCACGGAAATGGGATATTTGCATAGAGTTCACAGTGTGACATTTAGCGACAAAGTGCGCAGCAGTGAAATTCGTGAAGCTCTGAATATCGATACACTTCTCTTGTAAATAGAGAGATCTCTTCCACGTTGATTTCCGATCTGTCCGGAATATTCCACGAAAGATTGGAAATGCAAGTCCTGCTGACAACATCCACGGGTTAACGAGTTCGTTCATGGACCAGATGTGGTGACCACATCTAAAAGTTGGATTGCTCGCGTCTTGTTGTGGAGCCAGCTAAACTATTTAAGCTTGCTGTTGACTGTGAAGCATTTCTTACCCTCTTAAAAATACTGTCCCAGTAACTCTCCCCGTAGATGAAGCTTGTATGGAAAGGAATGAATGAATAACAAGGTGAATGAATGAATAGTATTGTGCAGAATATGTGTGGAAGAAAAGAGCAAACTGAGCTTTTACTCTCTGTTCGAGTTCTTTCACGGACCTAGTTGAGGTTTAGAATATTCTGCTTTGCTGTTTTACTCACACATTCAGAAATCATAGTTATGTGAATGAAACTTGAACACAACTTGATTTTATCGTTAATTTTGTCGCAAAATATAACTTGTCCGACAATATTAAAAAGCAGATTGAGGGAAATCTTAAACTGCTAATGTTCTTGCGAACTTTTTATGTTTTGAAGCAAAAATGAACACGTTCAATGTTTGTCCTATATTTTGTTTTTAAATCAACCACGAACATTTATAGGCTAAGTATTACAGTGGGTTGAGCACACGCTATCTAAGTTGGTAGGCTGGATTGTTTTGCCGGTTGGGTCATTCCGAAGATTTTAGAAGTGCACTGAAGGCAGACTTGGCTTGATGCTGTTTAGGCAATTGCTTCCAGTATTTACAAGTTATGGTTTTTGATTCAATTCAAATTTTATTTTCAAGTTTTTCTACTGAAAATTGAACCTTCCACTAACAATGCATCTTTCAAAACGTTTTTTTTTCTAGGCTATAGAAATAAAATGCAGTATATCACTGAACATGCAACAAACTATGGATGTTTTCTCGGATTGTCTTAAAATAAATGTTGATGCTTTTATGTTTGGATTTTGACTTAAAACCGATAAACTGCTAACTTTGCATTACAGTACCAGTGTACGTCTTACATATGTCTAAGAAAGCAGTAAAGTTTTTACAAACATAATATTAATTTCCCTTATCTTGCAACTACATGTCATTTATGAGAAGCGTTAAGGAATTAATTATTTTAGATTTCTAATCACTATTGAACACGCAAGCTTTACTTTGCAATTTTTTTATATTAGGAATAACTTCTATTTATATTTATCTGTCTTAAATGTATTAACAAACATAATTGTTGTAGAGAAACAAAAGCATGAGAAGTTAATGCAACACTTGAAACTTCTACATGCAACGGATAAGCATCAACACTTTTCAACAATAACGGGAAGTGTCGACTCTACAGTTGCAAGAAAAGCCTCATTTCAAAACAACAGACACTGAGAAACACCTGCAATACATGAATGGATTGCAAGCATTGCCAGGAATTTACTCCAGAAATAATAGTCAAGTGAAAAGGCATTGTTGATTTCAATACCCACGACTTTTTGAGGTTCAATGCTCCTCAGATTTACCATGGAAGCAAAGCGCATTATCTTTGTAACTTGCTTTTACCTTGCCTTCTTATCAAAACCTTGAACAGACAAAATGCATATTACCAGTTTAAAAAGAAGAACGCGGCAAACCTGATGGAAAGAATATTTCTTGGAGAGAAAGTTTGACTTTTTCCAAGTTTTGCGATGTTGTTACTGTATGATCCACATTGTCACGAGCTGAAAGAAAAACCTGATTTTTATCACTGGCCACGCAAAGAAATAAATTTGCTGTTTGCGTCATTCCGTGAAACCGGATCGAAAATCTTAGTGGCCTTACTTTATACAAAGCCATGATGAGAAACGCGCGGTTTCAAATTGATTTGGGTTAGTAGCAAAATGGTTAATGATTAGATTGTGCTGGTACAACTTGGCCAACCAAACATATTTCTGTGTCTTATAGAATCCTTTAAGGACTCTCTAGTGTACTCCATTCGTGAGTTATGGGCAATAAAAACTTTAAAAGTCACGGTCGTGGATTCTACGGGCGTAGAAGGACTGCGGGAGGTCACAATAACTTTCCTCTGTTCAGGAGACTGACGTTTGCTTATCTGCAGGAAAGCTGTGTCATGTCCGCTTGCTTGTTTCTTTTGCAAGCTGAAGCAATGTAGCCAACTTTGCTTTACTTTTTGTAAATATGATTTACACATAATTTTCTGGAAGCAGTGGCCTTTAAATGTAAAGTAAATAAATTATTTAAATAAAGTTGACTTAAATAGTGCTCACTAAAACATATAATCAACTTTAGGTTTGAAAAAACATTGTTTTGGAAAGACTCTGGCCAAGATCTTGGCCTTTACTATATGGCTATATGCCAAAACTACCAAAAAATAGAGCAGAGAATTGCAAGGTTTTACAGCGGCTTTGCGTACATTTCAGTCGTGAGCCCTACGTGGATCCATTTCACTGGGGCCTCCTGCTGCTGGCGCGTTCTGTTTCCTGTTATTTATTTTTTGCATTGCCTTTTGGAACACATGCGATTAATAACCTTATAATAACAAATTCGGCTTCAAAATTTTTTGACTTGAACCCATCTCTAGAGGAAGGATCACTGGATAGGGCGGTGTGCCCAAAAACGAAAAAATGACACTCACTTGCTGGCGTTGAAGAAACAGCTCCAATGGAAGAAATTTGAGACGTTGTTGTTGATGAAGGAACTTGCTGAGAAATGTTTTGTGATATTTGACTTTCTGGTGTCTGGGGTGAACCTTCTTTCGAAATGCCTTCAGTTATATAAAAAAAGACAAGACCATGAAAAGAGAGTAAACATATAAAAAAATTGGTGAAAGCAGAGTAATGCAGTGATTGCCAAAACAAAAGCCTTTGAATTTTCATTTCAGCAGTTTAAAAATTGCTTTTGTGAAAAAAACCTTTGGCATTTATTATTTCTTATGTTAAAGCACTGGGAGCAACTTTACTCAGAATAGGCTCGAATTGGAAAAAAGATAGAAATTATTACAGGATGTTCAGTGCAAAAGTCAAGAGTATGCTCGAAAGACCTGATGTGTTTGAATAAACTACTACTACGAATCTTAGTCTCTGTTTATCATTGCATGCTTCATTAGAGATCAAAACAACAAGGCAAGCAAACTTGAGGACAAACCATTCGGACTTACAGCGTGTGAAGTGATCAAGCCCAACATATTAAAAGACGTTAAGAAGCAAGTTTTAACGCAATGCATTCAGCAAGGAGAAATTGTTAATGAAATTTCAGATTATAATCTCAAAATTATTTTACATTTTTTACTCCACCTGTGAGTTTTATGTCATTTTTTTCCAGTGTTTGCAGTGAAACGTTTCCTTAATTTGTTGATGAGAAATGTAACTACTACCGTAGAGTAGTTCATTCACACACATCGGGCTTTCGACCGCACTCTTGTTTGTTGCACTGAACATTCTGTCATAATTTCTGTTGTTTTTCGAATTCGAGCAGCGAAATTCAAATACACTGTACCGTTTCCAGGGAATTTTTTATTTGAGACAATAAACTTTCTCAGATTGAACCGCAATTGAAATGAAATAATTAAAAATGTACATACTTGTTTTTCGCTGAATAAGTTCCACTTCTGTGCAGTCAATTGCAGCTTGTTGTACGTTGGGCAAGTTGTAAATGTTCAGTGTCGTCTCTTTTAAAAATAAACAATGTCATTTTATGGTCACGCGGAGCATCTGCAGTTACCACTCAATTTGGGTGTAGACAGTAACACATGAACCGTCACAAATCCAAAATGACAGCCTACGAAAGTGAAGAACGAAGAGGAAGATGTTGTGTTGGTAGAAATGTCATCTTTTCACATTGTCTTGGATACAACGCGTAGATGCACATGGTTCAACAAATCCAAGGACATTACTTTTTAAAAAATGTCTGCTTAAGAATTTAAGGAAATGAAGTTAATTGATATTTTAACTCCTGATCGAAATTGTTTGCCAACCATAATTTTAAAATACTTTAAAGACCAGAACGTACACGCAGCAAGTTTTTGCTTCTTATTCTTTGTTGGTGCCTTGAGTGAATGTGGTCAGAGGCAGAAAAGCTACCGTTATGTTAGTGCTGGCTCACTAAACTCAGTGTGCAAGCAAAATCAAACGAAAACGTATGGAAGCGAAAACATGTTGCGATGTCAGCAAGCAATGACTGCCCACATACAAACTGCAAGACAATGATGAACTTCGCACAACTGGGACCTTGAATATAAAATTAGGCAAACATTTACCAAGCTTGTGCCAGCAAAGTTTAATCGTTTGTTAACAAACGCTTTGAAATTTTCTATAGAGACTTTACGGCATGATTAAGTGAGTTAACAGAGATGATTCGATATGAATGCTTTGTGAAGTCAACAGCGGAAAATCGCAGAACGCTGGAGACACGAGACAGAAATGTTTCTGGAATGAACTGAGGATAAAAATGCAAGGTGCCGATGTTTTTATGTCCAAACCTATCAACTACTCTTGCATTATACAGTGATAAAGAATATGTATATGTACTTACTGTTAACAACAAGTTGTTAATTGCAGAAGAACTGTTTTAGAAAAAATTGCTGTCACTTTGCAAACAATACCCATGTGCTGGTATTTTGTTTCGTACCAAGGTCAGTTTTGGCAACTATGCTTTTTGCATGTGGTAATCACAATCAACTAACATGTGTTTTGGTGATATATTACATCGGAGTTGTTTGAAATGCATATGTCACATCACAAAGATCTAAGTGACTGTTGAGCAAAAAATATTGCAGGTTTTACAGGTTATGACCTATCCGATTCCCAAGACTACTGTTCTGGATCATTGCCGATTGACGTAGAGTTTTACATTCCCGCAAACTAAGTCCGTTGTCGTGAGTGTTGCAGTGAAAAGTTTAAGCAAAAAATTTAAAGAATGACGAAGCTAGAATCTTAAGAAAATCAAACGATAAATGACGTCAAACGATCAATAAAACAAAAAGGGGATGTTTTTGCGATGGGTCACTTTCATCCATATTTTCCGGTTCTCCTTCTACAAACACCCATAAGTACACAATAGACGCACATCTCAAAGAATTAATCATTTTAATCAGAATGAAGACGGCGTAACGGGAATCCGTCATCAGCATCAAGTATCAACGGCCACTTCAAGCAAAGAAACTTTCGCACGGTTTGCAAACACAACAGTAAAACCAAACAGCAGTCCATAACCACCAACCTTGAATAAACCTTTGTTCTTTTGTTAGAAACTTATGCAATGGCAAGTATTGCTGATCATCTTTCTTGGGAATCGCCAAGGACATGGATCCGAGCATTTGTGTGACTTCGACCAATATATCTTCGGTGCTTTGCTGTTCAAGAACTGACTGCAGCTCGTCTCGAACTTGTACCATTTTAGATCTGTTCGATGGATTTTGGGCCCAGCATTTCCTCATCATGGGTTGAAGAACATCAAGGATCCGTTGATTGGTTTCGTTCAAAATAGCTCTCAGGTCGTTGATAGCTTCTTCGTCAGGTCGTTCTCCACGAATGATTGACTCGATGAAAGCACTTTCATGACTAGGGTGCCGATAAGGACGAGATCCAGAGAGAATCACGTACAAAATCATTCCGAAGCTGTAGGTGTCTTGCTCTTTTTTAGGCTTGATGTTAAGAGACCTTAGCTTTTCAGGTGCAGCATAAGCTAATGTTGTATCCAATTTTTTTGGTTTGGGATAATTCGAAGTGGAGCTACCAGTGATTGCAGCAACCTGAGAACTGCCGAAATCACTCAACTTGCAATGCAAGTCCGAAGTGAGAAGCACATTTTCTGGTTTGAGATCTCCATGAACAAGGGGAAGAGATTCTGGAAGATTGTGCATAAATGCCAGAGCAGATGCTAATTCGAAAAAGATTCGAAGAAAGAGTAGTAGGGAAGATCTGCAGTTATCGTCATCTAGAAAGCGGGTTAAGTTTCCACCGGGCATGTATTCCAGAACCAGTCCAATTGATCCAGGCCATTTGACCCAGCCGAAAACACACACGATGTATTTGTTCATTGTTTGCTGAAGTGCTTGTAACTCTCTGTTTAACCTGAAAAACAAAGCAGCTGTTCTTAATATAGCTTAGTGAGCCTTGAAGAGGAACGGTGAGAATGAAGCAAAAAAAGTGTCGCGTAATCAATATTTAAAGCTTATAAAAATATTTTTGGTGATAGCCAGAAACACCTTTTGGCATGTTGAAGGTCCCAAGTTGCTTTGGAAACAACTAGCTAGGTACTGATTTGTTATAATCAGGTCATTTCTTGTCTAAACAGTAGCAAGAAAGCATGTTTGAAAGAAATACGTAAACGCTTCAGTGAAAAAGATAAACTGCATTTCCTTACGAATGTGTTCCTATTTCCCTATTTTTTGCAGCGTTCACACTTCCGTTAATGTTTAGGAGAAACTAAACTGCACAAAATAACAGAAAGCTCTAGGTTTGCTATAAGCTTTCTAGGAATTATCCGACTAGGCTCTGTATTCTTCACTTTGCACTGGTTCGAACTTGTACATATCTGTATTCAAGTAACATTACTAGTCTTCAAAAAATTGATGCAAAGCGAATCTACCAGCATTTGTTTCTATCAGAAAACAAAGTTGCAAAAATTTAATATAAATTTTGAACAAGGTCGCATGAATTTTAATGCGAAGGTGAGTTTATTTAAATGCGAATATTGACGCAGCATAAGTACGTACAGTAGAAGACCTAAGTGTGCTGCTTTCTATTAATGATGTTGTCAATTTTTTTTATTAACAAAATCATTTTGCATATAATTTTTAAAACATTTTAACTACTTTCATGGCACACACACACACTTTTCCACAATCTTTTTTTTGTCCTGATCTCCTCCATGAACATTGAAGCATTTGACAGCTACATATCCAAAAGCTCCTTGTATAGACAATCGAACGACTGAACTCGCCCCCGATCCGAGTTCTCCATCACTTCCAACGATGCAAAATATATCAGAGCTGTCGAGTTCCTTCAGCTGAAATATCTGAGCACGATTGCACGAAAAGTAAGATTCTTTCATGGTTTCATTCGTCAAGTACTAAGTATCTAGAGATGGTACTTTTAAAAAAAATAAGGCTGGTATTGTATTTGTTTGAGTATTTTCAAAGAAGGTATCTTCAGATTTTTGAGGTGAAAAGCTTTTCATTGCTCTCTCAATTGTTTGCCAGGTAGTTAAGACTGCAAAAATTGACTTCACGGCTTTTCTTGAATTTCTAATGAGCATAAATTTCAATGTTAAAACTTTAAGCCATATTTTTGTTTCACGACTACAAAGTTTTTTAGGCCTTGAGATTTTTAAAAATCTAGATTATTCCTAGTTCCGAGTGATTTATTTTCTGGCTGATCAGTGGAAGGAAGTGCAATAAAAATCAATTTTATGACGATTTTCAAGTGCCAGTCGACCTTCAACTGAGTGGATATTTCCTGGTTTGTCTGTTCAATTTTCGAGGAATCAACCTGCCACGAAGTGCTTTCATAAATTTTGATACAAAAATGTATTGAAACGCTTATAATGCTGAAAGTTCTATGCACCAGTTTGTATAATTTGAAATAAAGGGAACAGTGGTTTGTAGGATAGCTTTTTGCAAAAATTACAACTGCCGTGGAAACAAGAGTGGATCTGAAGAGGCTCCAACCAAATTTTGCTAGGACAATATAAAAAGGCTTTCAAATGCCTAAAAATCAACCTAGATCCTACACCTCAACCAGTTTTGCTTGACTTCAGTGTGCAGGAAATTATATCCCTTATATATCATGAAAACTCAGAACTGAAATTTGGCTGTTGTTATACACTGCAGTTTAATTTCTTTGAAAAAGCCATTTTTTACATTGCTATTTCATTTAGATTCAAGTCATTCAGTTCTCGAAAACGTTTCAGTTTCCAAAGAGGTCGAAATACAAACACCAACCTTATTCAGTTTTGACTTTGGTTGAAGGAACATTAATTGCGCGTATACCACTAATTGACAGTTTTCTCCAACTAGAAGCGCAAGGATTTCAACATTGTGCTTTTGGTGTTGTATTTATTATCGATTTGTGTTGCGTTTCTTGACGGTTTGATGAATTTTAGAGTAAAGTGACCGTGATGAGCTGATATTTCCTACATTTAAGTTTCTCTGCCACTTAAGGAGTCAAACCAGTTGTTGCAGAATAACGAAATGCACTGAAGAATAACGAAATGCGCTGAAGAATAACGAAATGCGCTGAAGAATACCGAAATGCGCCGGCATCACAGCACAGACGTCAGCAAACAGACAGCGAAGCTACCAGAATAAGCGTGTCGATAATGTTGCGTGCAGTGGCGTACGCAGAAAAATTTCATGGGCGGGGGTTTCATTCAACGGCATGTGGTGGTTATTTGTATTTGGTGTGCGCTGCTTGTGACGTCAAAATTTGACACTCAACGCTATGACACAGCAGTTCATTACTGCAAAAATATTAGGCTGAGCTGTGAAACAGGGGAGTAAAATACAATCATCCCTATGTCAGAGCATTTACAACTACAATTTTTGCATTAAGTCGACAAATTAACAAGGAAAAAGAATGCGAAAACAATTAATTTCCTTTGCGCAGGTAATAAAGCTTTTGTAACATATCATACTAAAGGGGTGGTGTAACCCCAAAATCCCACCCCCTGCGTACGTCCCTGGTTGCGTGTTACACTTAATGTCACAGACAGAGGGCTGTAACGCGTTAGCAAACTGCATAAATATTTTGAGCAAGCTCAGTCTAAGTATTACCACTACTCCGGGACGGATTTTGGGATCGCGGGGCCCTAGGCCATCTTAGTTTTTGGGGCCCACACAAGTGTGTCCTATTTGGCCGTTCGTCTGAAAAGCGTGAAAGTATGCTCCTCTTATCTGTAGTGTCCCCTGAAAAATCTATCTTTAGTTGTGCCAACTTTGGTTCTACAATTGCCTTAGATTTTCAACAGAAATTAAAGCCTTTCCTACATTCTTCTGAAGAACAAATGGCATTGCGATCTTTTCTTGGAATTTGAAGCTCTTTTGTGCAGTTCAGAAGTTCTCTTAAATTTCCGTGATTTCTAGCGTTTTCTGTTGGTCTGTTTTTCGGATATATACATTTTCATGCGGGACCGTGTTGCCACCCTCGAAAATATCGTCTAGCTGTCGATCTGATTACCTGTACGTTGTCGTAAACTCATTTTTTTATAGTATCAGTAACGACATAATTTATGAACCAAACAAACAAAATCCATTAAGTGGACACAGGGCTTATTTCTGCCGTTTTGAAGTTGTCATTTTCCAAGCAATATAAAATATAGTGTTTTAATCCTCGATTCCGGTGTGGTCCTACTACAGGCCCACGGGCCGCATGTGGCCAATACAGAGTTTTGAGTGGCCCGCGGAAGTATTCAGGAAAAATATTCAAATCTGAAATTTGTTGAAAAGTGTGTGAGGTTACATTTGTCTCATTGGATTGCTTGCGCTGGATAAAGTGTATTTCCACAAGAACAATGAATAATACTTTTTCTGTGTACTGTTATTATATTTGTTTCATTGATTTATTTTACGATCAAATGGGGGAAGTGGGGCCCTATGCTAACCCTCCGCTGGGGTACCTGACTCGATAACCTTTGTTTTTTTAGTGCCCCAGCATTCGTTGTCTTGAAGAGTACATCTGGCGCAGTGAATTCAGTACCGCAAAATAAATCTGTCTATTTATCCACCAAACGCTGCCTTCTCAAAGTGGCCGCGGAGCCAAATTAATTGCCCATCCCCGCAGTGGGTAATTTCAATTAGAACAAGCATGACATTTTTTTATAAAAATGTGCAATGCTAACAGTGTTAGATACTGTTGAGTAGAGAGCTTCTGGACATTAGTCAGCAAAGATAGATTTCCCAAACTGAAATATTTCGCACTAAAAATGCACTGGACGTTTGGAAACACATACATACGTGTGTAAGAGAACGTTCTCTATAATGAAACAAGCCAAATTTAAAAACAGAAATCGATGGCAGACGAAATACTGGACGATAGTTTCCGACTTGCTAACACTGATTTTGATAAATGACGGATAGTGTAAGAGAAGCCTTGACCACAGGCATCCCACTAATAGAGATTTATAATAAATTGCTATATGCTGTTGTGTAATAATTTCAATGACGCACTCACTTATCTTCCTTTTTAGTTTTAAATATTGCGAGTCTGTTGTTTTATACATCATTTTATTGAAAGTGGCCCACAAGATGTCACTTTTTTGCAAAATGGCCCGTAGTTTGAAAATAGTTGGACCACGCTGCTCTACGCCATACGCCGATGGTAGACAGAATGAAGATAAGTTTGCACAGCAGCAAAGTATTGTCGCAACTCGCAACACTCCCAGATAAACATATGAAGTAAGCCCATTGTAGACACGCTTCTCCCAGTAAAGCTCACGAGAAACTGCTCTAGCTGATTTAACTAACATATAGAGTTTCAACAAACAAACTCTGTTTGCGGGAAATCTAGCAAAAACAACCAAACGTAGAATCCATCACTGACAATATTGCTTTTCATCGGAGTTTTGCAGTGTCTGGCGGTCTTGCGTTGTTGCGAGCTTTTTGTCAGTGGAAATTGAACATCAATTAAGTACCGTTTTTTTCATTCTTTTTTTGCAACCGCTTTCATACAGACGGCCTCTCTCACGCCCAGATGCACAATATTGTCGTGTTGTTACTGTACTGATAAGAGTCTAGAGTAGACATTTGTATTTCCGCCCGTTTCATGGTTAAGTGTGAAGTCATGCCTCTGCGCAATTTCGCAAAATTTTAGTTAACATTGAGTCGTCAAAGGAAAGAGTTGCGCGGGGCCCCCAAAAGCGCGGGGCCCAAATGCGTAAATCCGTCACTGCCACTACTGCAACTCTTGGAAATCCAATTTGATTGAGAGATATAAATTCCAACGCACGGCTGGAAGTAGGAGCTTTGCTAAAGGAATAAGCTTAAGAAAAACTACACTTTTAGCACTAATCACGTTATTGAGGTTGCTAAAGTTATTGATAGCTCCCGCTATTTAAAAAAAATAAATATTCGTCAACTTTTGTGTTGTTTGATTTACAATATTTTGTGATTTTGTCACAAAAGAAATCAAGAAATATCTATTGTTTCCTTTCGAATATCCATCTAACCTTTCAACCCCAAAAGGCAAGTATATGACTGAGCGATTCAAACCTCTGCGCCGAAATGTAATATAACGCCTTGAATCACTGCTGAGTTTTTTGTCACTAAAATGGAAAATTAAAGCAGAGGTTTAGTTTGCTATGGTTTCTGCAGTCAATCAGAAAAAATCTTGCGAACCCAAAAAAATAATGCTAGACTTACCGGTACATTGACTGACATCGTTTGATTTTGAACATATGAATAGAAGCATGAAAGTATCTTTCTTCTGCTAATAAGATTTCTAAAAAATTCAGATCAAACATTGAAACCGCCCGCAGAAGCCACAATCGTGGCTTTTGAAGTTATGATCTGCCATAACTCGCGAACGGATCACGCGCGTCGCAAGTCAATGAAGACATCTTCGGATTCAGAAGACAGAAATCGATCCGACGAGTTTAAAAAAGGTACCTTTGCCTTTGAAATTTTTGAGAAAAATGCAATTTTCTGATTTTCTGGAAGTGTTGTTTTCGCCACTTTCCAAAGAGTTCAAAACATTCCTTTCCCGTTTCCCTGTGAGCATTTTCCAAACATTTTTTTGGCTTGGACTACGTCTGAAGAACCCAACTAACAACAAATTCCAACCAAAGTGAGTCATCACTGTCTTGCGGTTGAAACATTTTGGGTGAGAAAAGTGGGCGGGGTCAGATGATTTTCGGATGACGTCATCGTGGCTAGAAAAAACTACAAGAGGAAGATCGTTTCATTTGCTGTGAACTAAACTAGGCGAAAATCTGAATCTTTGGAGCCCTTGATTGACTTTGTAGCGTTAGTGGCTCCAAAACTGTGGCCTAAAAACAACAAACTAATAGCTAATTTCCCCGGGATTAGTTAATTTGCATATATGCAAAATCTTCCATAAATTTTTTCCTCTCATTATTTTTGCTTGAAATTTGGTAGGATGTTGTAAGACACCACGTGAAACCTGTTCTGCAATTTTCAGATGTTTCGTTGGACAATTGAAGGACAAATTTACCCTTCAATCGTCCAAAGCTACTCCCACCAAATAAAGTTCATTTTTTTCAATTACTTTCGCAAAGTGACGGTCATAAATGACATTTTTTATGTAGAAACTTTATTTCCAACGTGATTAGTTTCTGCTCCATGGCTTTTTGAATAAAAACCACTCAATTTTTCGGCAACGTGAAAGACGGGTTTTCTCCCCAAAATTACGTGACAATGACGTCACACGTACGCGCAACACACCTCACAAGATGTAATGCTGTCTTCCGAATCCGGTGATATCTTCACTGACTCTCTAGCGCAATTTGGTGGTGAAGTATGGCCTATCATAACTTCAAAAGCCCCGATGGTGGCTTCTGTGGATGTTAAAGGATTGCAGCAAATTGTAGCGAAGAAATTTTTGTGCAAATGTTGATGTTCAAAATGATAAATGTACGGTTAACATTTTTCGATTGTTTATAGATAAATTGCCAATGATATTTATCAAAATTCAAACGAAATCAAGAGCTATGTGAATACAATTTGAAACGCGTACCTGCATCACTTTAAACACAAACTGTCCTTTCTACTGGCGGCAATTTGCTGCGTTGGAAGTTGCGAACGAACGCGCAAATATTTGCTCTCAAGTAAAATTAAACAGCCTATCATTGAAACTTTGCTACGATCATTTATTTCACATCAAAATCAAATATTGAAAATAACGCAACAAAACGCTTGCAGATATTTCACATAAACATCAAAATGGTTGACATGAGTAAAGTTAAGACGTCATAAATTGCATCTGTAAATCACAGAGTACAACTTAATCAGAAAAAATTGGATTATGTTAATATTACTGGTATGAAGAACGTGGCCAAATAAATCATATTCGCGATGCGACAACCTGTACATTTGAAATTTTAGGTGAATTTTCGCTTCGGTTACAAATACCTGCTGTCAGTTTCTTTTAAACGCTTTTATAATTTTATTCCTGTTTAATGTATTAGACCTTCAAAGAAACTGTTTGCAATCAATAATTCTTCTCTGAAAGTTTCCAACAATAATAGAACCTCACTAACCCATGCATTGAACAGACAGCAGAAAAAATGCGTTGAGAGTTTAGTATTTACTTTTACCTCTTCAACTAAGTGCATATAAAATTCCACAAATAATTGAAGAAACTTAACATACCTGTGACGCTGTTGTACCACAAAATCCAATAGGTTACCAAACACTTTATTTTCTAAGAAATAAACATCTACTATTTGTAGACCTGCCAGAATGGAAGCAAAAGCCTAATAAATGTTTATGCAAAGACGAAAGTAAGTGTTTGCTTCACGACCAGCGCCAGAGGCATTGCTGTCTGAAAGCATGTGCAACAGGCCTGCACAACTCAGAAAGCTCGTAGTGCCAAATTAATCAATATATATTTGTCGCGGGCCGCAAAGTCTATTTCATTTCGTTGTAGTTTGGAAGAAATTCTGGAACTGCAATAAATAATTATCCAAAGTCAAGCTTTTGCAACATTTTCTGCAATACAGAAAGCTCTCACGAGACGCAAGAAACGCTGGCCGTGTGTTGTGCAGGCCTGAAGCAGAGGAACTCAAGCGTTGCAATCCAGAAGGGAATGTCACCAACATTCTTAAATTTCAGAGTTACAGTGTTTTAACAACAGGCGCTCAGTAAGAACGGCACCGTACTTTAACCCCGAAGAAGAATAATGGCAGCAACAGGTGACAAAAATGACAGCTCCACATATACTATACTGTAGTTCGAACGCAAAAGTATATAACGAATAGCTAGCGAGAATGCCAGCTCATGCGCGCCCAACGAAGGTTGCAGAAGAAACAAATCAACGTGCGCCGGGAAAGGAAACAATCACCTTCACGAAAGATATGCATTTATCAGCGCCGCGGATTTTGTGCAAAACCAGCACTAGGAACATTCGAGAAGCAATCGAAACACAACCTTAACACCGCCCCGTAAGGTGAAAACTCGCAGCTTAACAACAGAAAAGTTTACGAGTTTTTCTCAGCCATTTTGATCGCCGAGGATTATCGCTTGACACCGGATTACAGATTACATCCGATCTGTAATCCGGTGTCAAGCGAAATTTCTGACCTGTTATTGCTTGTCAGTTATTTTACTTCTCAGAATAGAGAAAAAAAGTTTGGCAATTACTTTTTTGATGTGCGTTGTGAATTAAAATATTTCGGTTAGATGTCAGGCACCCACAACAAACTATAGTACGGAAACAACTTTAACCACTGAAAATTTTTGGACTTAAGTCTTTGACCTCAATTATTTTTCTTTTTCTCACTCTAACCAAACCCTAACCCGACACACTTACCTAAACACGAATCCCTAAGCCCAGGCGTGGATTTACCATTAGGCAAAAAAGGTTAAGCCTACGGCCCCCGATTTCTGGGGGTCCCAAAATTTTGGGAGCAAGGAAAATTTCCAGCATTTCTGTAAGCAATTATATTTTTATTTTTGTTCAACGCACGCTTTTTTACTTTGTCGCTAACAAAAGATCTCTATATAGAGGAATAAGCGCGAAGGATTGAAGTGAATGACGATGAGCATATTCTTTTTACGGCGTTGAGAATTGGTTATTGTTACGCATAATATGTGGACCAAAACGCCTGAATCCATTTTTTAGATTACACGAGACCAGTGAGGTACTCAGTAAATGTGTAATGGGAGTGTGGACAGAGAACGTCACAGCTACCTTTTTCGTTAGTTTCATTGTGACTGTTTTTGTTCCGGATACCGAGGGAGTTCAGAATAAAGTAATATGTTTTTGAATTGGAACAACTAGTTCACTGAATGTAACGAGCACTTGTAGTGCTAATTTGTATGACATCAGTCGTCGTACTCGTAAACCTTCCAGAAGGGCTCCAATTTAAAATAGCCTCGGGCCCCGAAAATGAAAATTCGCCCCTGCCTAAGCCCTAATCATCAGTTTTCTCAGCGTATTTGATATGTAGAGTATTACGCAGTGCATGCGTACATGGCGTGAAGCCAGCATTTCGCAAGTCAGAAATTTCGCGTGACACCGGGGCAGCAGTTTGTGACGTTGGATGTTGCTCCAAATCGTGGTTAGTCTCATCTCTGCTTTCGGACAACCTGGGCACCTCACCAGGTTCCGCGTCAACAGACGGTTGCAATGTTGTAGGACGACACAATTTTCTGTCGCAGAAGTTG
>Ga0210059_1008150_pt1 | contig 16583 bp, 6 predicted proteins | sample Ectturendosymbi2_FD_188042 | JGI IMG/M metagenome (GOLD analysis project Ga0210059, IMG submission 188042) | Ecteinascidia turbinata endosymbiont from Florida, USA - Sample 2 (SPAdes) (version 2) | ecosystem: Host-associated > Tunicates > Ascidians > Unclassified | place: Key West, Florida...
TTTTTCCTACACAAAATGAAATGTCATTTGCTGGCGATTTTAGCGCAGAGCTAGATAGTGGCTGCTGGTTGGACGACTGAAATTCTTCTGTGAAACTGTCTGGTAGCTTATGTTTGTCATTAGAACTGCTGCACGCAAGTTCAGCACTAACAGAATTAGCTGCCTACACGTCACGACATAAAGTGACATTTTCCGTGGAATCATCTCGAGATTTCTTAGAATAGAAGTCCAGCAAACTTTTATTTTTCCTTCTTCCCGGCTGAGACATAATTAAAAGTCTAAATGGTTCAGGGTTTTAACAATTGCTGACTTTGAGTTCGTTTAACTAGTTCTACCATGCCACAGTAATTGATAAAGAAGTCAAGCCAGCACCGTCAGCGCACGCGCTGATCTGACAAAATAAAGACAATTGTTACGAATAAAGTGAACTATCACGTAACACAAGCATGAAAATACGTAGTCAACGGGAGGTTTACAAAAAGTGGTGAGATGGTTCTTGGATGATACAGGCGATAACCCAGATTCCCACCAAAATGTAATTATTTCTTTTTCGTCCATTTACAGTATTCCTTGAAATTTTCATGCAAAATCATTCTGTGGTTTTTGCGTTAGTTGACATCAAACAAGCAAAAAATGTACGAAAACATACACAAACTCCTTTGCATAAGTAACGACGTTTTTGTAACATAGCAAATTAAAGGGGGGGTTTAACCCCAAACCCCCCCTTGCGTACGCCCTTGGTCGAAGTGTTCAGTAGGTATCAGAAGAGCTCTGAAGGCAGCGGTTCGCAAAGGACGAAAAGCTATCAGGCAATAAAAACAAACTGACTTGTTCTGGCTTCTGGTTAATTCGGAAACGTATATAACTTCGCCTGAACTGGATTTCGAAAGAAAATGAACTGCATAATCGTTGACACTTCGAACAAAACGTGGATCGTTTTTTTTCGGAATTGATGCTTTAGATTTGACGTTTGCAGGGGGACATCCGGTGCGAAATGTACGTTATCTTCAGTGGTGTTGCTGAGGCTGTCAAACAAGTTGAAAACAGCGTTATATCGCTTCGTTTGGTATTGGAAGGTGATTCATTTCTATGTGAAAGCCTCTTATGCAAGGTAATTGCGTTACAGCGTTTGGTGAAAAATTTCTGGGATTCAAACAAACCATTCAGTATAAGAAACATTTTCGTTTTAGTGCCGGATTGTGAAGCATGTTCTGCAAATTTTTAAGAGATCATTCGGTCATGGTCGCCGGAAGGATTTTTTCCAGGGTGGGGCAATACTGGATTTTTCCAGGTTGCTGAATGCATTTTTCCAAGGGGGTGAGCCAACAGTGTTAGAATTCATGTTACCAACTCGAAACTCAGAAAAACCGTTTTTAATAAAATGTTAAACATAATCATTAAGAGCAGTCAGAACCGTCGCCAGAAAGTTTTCAAAAGGGAGGTTGTATATTTATTCAGGGGGCTTGACATCCTGAAATTTGATAAAAACTCCACCGATGTATAATGCTTCAAATTTCAATTTTTGGAGGAATGGAGCTTTATTTGGGGGGGGCTAAGTCCCCAAAAGCTCCCAGTGGCGACGGGACTGGTTCCAGTACGTGCTTCAATTAGTACTTGCTGACATGTTTCTTGCTGAGCAGCATGCACGGCGCCAAGTGCCGTGCTAAAGTGATATTCTGAAATATTATTATAGTTTAGCAAAACTCTAAATATCTTGAAAGTTTACGATTAGGGATTTTCATAGTCAAAGGCCACAAAGATGGCGGCAAGTAAATCAGTCACAGTTTATTGACGGGGAAACTAGTTTCGCGTTTTCCAACGCATCATCAGTCCTTATTCAAACAGATGAAACAGTTGTCACCATGGATTTGTTATGTTTTCCATGGCAACCACAAAGTGTACGCCTTCGTATTACAGGGTTCCCACGCGGTATTGAAAGAATTGGAAAAGTATTAAAGTTCAAAATTGTTTTTCAAGACCTTGAAAAAGTAATGAATTTGGCCAAAATGTACATTAGGTATGGGTAAAGCATGGAAATTCTAAGTGGAAAAGAAATCAGAAGTATCTGATCACAATTTTACTGAAGGCATAGCGCTTCATTATTTATGCAGTGTTATGCAACGTATAAAATTGAATTTCATGATCCAGAAATTCGAAAAATGAAGAGAAGTAAAGGTATTTACATTTTTTAATTTAGCATTGAAAAAGTATGGAAATAATTTTTTTCAATGTGTTGGAACCCTGATTTTAAGTTTTTTCTTTGTTAGGGTCGAAAACATGTATCTCAAACCTTTAAGCAATCACTTTTATCAATTTTTGTGTTTGACTAAAGGCAAAATAACCCTTGCACACCTTTTGCCTCATGAGGCAAATTAGACACTACCTTAGTAGAAACACATAGTAGGTTTTTAACTTATTTTGGTCTAATTAAAGAACTAGTTGATTGCAAACCATCTGCTGGCTTTTATTAATGATGACCTCGCTGTGTTCTTGGCTTAGTGCAGGCCTGCATAACTCAGAAAGCTCGAAGGGCCAAATTTATCAACATAAATTTTCCACGGACTGCAGTCTATTTCGTTGTACAGTAATCTGGAAAAAATTCTGTAACTACAATTAATTATACCCGAAGCCAGGTTTTTGCGACATTTTCTGCAATTGACAAAGCTCTCCCGGGATGTATGTTGTGCAGGCCTGGTTTAGTGCTTCGCTGTTCTTCATAAACGGTACATAAACCCAAAACCGTGTAAAACTAATTGCTTAGGCGTAGTCACCATTAATTCCAATCAAGGAATAATGATAGCTTTCAATGAAGCTGGCGAGGCTAAGGAGCTAATAATGCTGAAGAACTTCATTCAAAAATAAAAACCTGTTTTGACGGTATTGGCAATCTACTTTTCATAAATTAATTGTGATTTTCTGAAAAGTATTTCTACGAAACATATATTTTTGTGCATATGATGTTTACTCAGGTTCGACGGCCGTGCTCCCTACGAGCGAACACTTACGTCGATGTGTTCACCCTAAGCATGGAAGGTTTGCAGAGCGTCCTGCAGTACCATCCCCTTGCTCGTACTATTATGTATCGCAACGCTCGTCAGCTGTATCCTGATATACCTATCTAGACGACGTATGCGCGACGGCTAGGCAGAGGAAAGGACTTCTGTTGGTCCCATCCAAGACCTCACAAAGCAGTGGCACAACTGACAGGGAGCAAGGGGCAGAGCCCCCACCCCTGGGAAGCTAAATGTAAAAACTGGGCCCCGTTTTGTTGACATTTTGATATGTAGTATTCTTTAGGTTGTTTTTTTTTGCGTTTTTCGGGGTATTTTCGTTTTTTTGCTGGTATAGACATCCAGACATTCACTATCATTTCTTAACTTTTTTTCTGAGTTTTGGCTAGTGGGCCCCCTTCAGCTAAGCTTTTCCCCCAGGATTAAACATCTAGTTACGCCACTGTTCGTGAGATGCTTTCCATTAGAGTCAGGAAGTTGTAACGTTTATGCCGTATTCGTAAAGCTCTTGTCTTTTCAGCATGTAGTGTTAAGAGCAAAAGTAATGACGACTTTATATCTTACTATGTGCTGTAGAATGACACATAGGTTCACAACACTTTGATCCGGTGTAAGTCTTCATCTGACCGTGCATTTAATTGGCGAAAAGTACAACATTTGGTGATCTGCATTGTGCAACAAAACAATTTCGAAGTATGGTGTTTGTGTAGCTCTTTCATAATTGTGATTATCAGCTTGTGGTTCGAGTTCCCGATTAGAAGACTCAACAATAGATTGATCAGATAATGATTTGCTTAGTAAGCGCGTCGTCTGTGGTTTTAAAATGTCTTTGAAAGGTCTGCTGTGGGGCTGTAAAGGCGAAATATCAAGTAAATTGCAATTGCTTGCACGTATTTTGCAAGTCGGCAATTTTTAATGCAATATGTTTTGTGGCGTTCAGTCGGACAAATCATTAGAAGGGGAGGTTCACATGAATCTATAAAAACTAGGAACCGTCTTCACTTCAGGGTGGCTGTTGTCACTATGCAGCATGTTCCACGTAGTGCTGCCACCTTTTTCATTGAGCTATTTCACATAGTTTGTGGTATTAAATTTCGATGCTGAAGATGTTTTCCTATGCACGTTGAACTACCTGCAAAAATTACTGCGTGTTTTCACGGAAGCCGAGTTCAGATCACTGACAAAGTCTGCAGAGCTGTCAAAACATGTGCTATTGTAAACGTGTGTTCAGTTTGAGGTGGATACGCAGTGCTACTGTAATGGTGCCAATGTAGTTCGTTGTTGTGTTCGAATATTTATATATAACATTGTTCGTTGCTTCAGTTACGTTCACAGTTCGCTTAAAAAATAAATGATGCCTTTTGTATAAGAGCCTCGTGTTAGATACTGACAAACATGGAGGATAATGTCGACGTGGGTTATTTTAATACGTAAGGAAAGATTATTACTTGTGAAGTACTTCTTGTACTTGAGGTTAGGCATTTGGGTTACCAATGTAGTTGAAGTAAGTGGGACCGTCTGGCCTTCTTGTTGAATGCCTGTTTATTACGCTCAGTGGGTGTCTTGTTTTCAGAGATATTAAAGCTGTTAACCTGGAACGTGCCATCTGTTTGAGGTTTTATTTCATTGCACGTAAGAATCAATGGCTGACGAACATCAACTGCGTTCATGGAACTGCTCTTGATTTACCGAAATGTTTCCAAATTGATACAAACAAGAAAATTTTCCCCCAATTAATTGCCAATTTTCAAGCACTGAGGATGCCTTTCTTGATTCAACGCAGGCGAAATCGCGTTTTCAGATGCATCCATCTCCCCAACAGCTGGTAGCCTATCAGCAGTTTAGGAGTGGCTGAAGACAAATCTTCCTTCAACCCCGGCTTGCGACGCTTCTTTAAGCAGTGAAAATTGCTTACGAAATTAATAGAGTGAACCTTGTAATATTGTTTTTGCTTAAACGCCGCAACAGTCGGGAAAGAGAGGCACGTTTCCTTCATTTTTGCAAAGTTTAAGAAACGCATCAAACTTCTTTGCGCAAAACTTGTCTTCTGTCGCTTTTTTCCAATTTTTGTCAGCTGATTTTACCAACAACCAAATGCCTTAGCTGACAACATCAGTTGCAAACCCACGCAACACACCATTTGCAAAGAGACCCTGCATGAATTTCACTGCAGGCTAACCACTTAAACTCCTTCAACCACTGCATTTGGAAAGGTCGCTTCTGGAAGCCTGTGTGTACCACAACGAAAATCGTATGAAGATAAAGGAGTCCAGCTATTTAACAAGAGTTCTACGGTCGCGTTCACTCAAAGAACGTCTCACAAAGTTCCCAATGGCAATAATCTTATGCATAGGCGTACGAAGCGGTTGGTCGGGGAGGGCGGCCGCCCCCCTGGCTTGAAAATTTTTAGGGCAAGCGCAAGTTGATCAAAAATCCACAATGGTACAAAATATTTCAATACAGTGAAAAATTCCAGGGAGCACTTTGTTTTTCAAGGCAAGCGCAAGTTTTTCAAAATTCCTGAATGATAAATAGTATTTTAATACAGCGAGAAATTTCAGGGCAAGCGCAAGTTGCTCCTAAATCCTGAATGTTAAAAGTAATATTCAATACAGTGAAAAACTTCAGGGCAATCGCAAATTGCTGAAAATCCTGAATGTAAAAAGTGTGCTGTATTCAATACAGTCAAAAATAGCAGGGCAAGCGCAAGTTGCTTAAAAATCCTGAATGTAAAAATATATTCAATACAGTGGCACACTCCGTTTTTTCAGGGCAAGCACAGGTTGCTCAAAAATCCTGAATGATGAAAAGTATATATTCAATGCAGTGAAAATTTTCAGGGCAACTGTTGAGTTTGCGTTGCAATCTTGACATGAAAGTTCTTCAGACTCCGGAATGCAGTCAAAAGAAGTGATTCACGTGACTGGGAAAACAAGTCCAGAAGACGACTCCACACTTTAGTGTCGCAATTGTAATTTGGATGAACACGGAGAAGTCCAGGTTTTAGAGGGAAATGGACTTTGACTCAAGCGCCTGAAGCTGGAACAATATGAAAATTAAGACACTCAGTTCAACTGGAGCGGATATTGTGGATTGTTTGTATATATTTTGTAAGTGATTTGTGAACCGTATTAAGGACGCGAATGACCACCAGTATTATAGAAATGATTTGCAGTAATACTTAATAATGATTTTCAAGTAAAATTCAAGTTTTAAAAGGATATGCACGACCTTGATATCGGATTTGACGTGACCATGCGACAAGCGCGTGGTCACTATGACCGCCAGTGTCACCCTTGAGATTAGTATTGTACTATGTTACGTCATATAGTACGGTACTTGATTATTGTGGTTATTTCCCCCGTGTGACGTTGTGTCACGTGACAGAACCAACCAATAGGATGCTAGAAAAATATGTTCCCAGATCGACGGCCGGTGGTTGGATTTCACATTTCGAGCCGTCTGCTTCCCACTTCGGTCGGGAAAGCAGCAAGTTGGACCTCGGGTATTTCGGGACAACGACTAGTAGGACTATAGGTATTCCAAGAATACTGGAAAAACTATAGCTACGGGTATTCCTAGCTAACCTATTCCGTATGGGCATTCCAATGGGCTAAACCTATACCAAGGAGTTATAGCCTAGTAGCTTGTTTTATCCCTGATGCCATATGATAATTCAGGTCACTCTCTCGTCCATTAAAATTCATTATCAAAACCCCTGAACTCATGTTATAACCCCTGTGTATGATAATATTGTACGTTTGTGATGCATGTTCTCGTAATGGCGCATCTGCTTAATGTTATATTAATAAAACCACGAGTGAATAGAGTACTTGTGTATTTAACTGAGCATGTCGAGCGAAACGGGCGGGTCTGAGTTTCTTCATTGTAATCTCGGGCGCGCCTTGAATAGTCTTCGTTAATTAACCAGTGTTCTTTAGGGACTATTCTAAATTGCAGGCATCACGTGCCTGTAACACAACTCTGTTTCTCAGGGCAAGCGCAAGTTACTAAAAAATCCTGAATATAAAAAGTATCTATATTCAATACACGCAGTGAAAAATTTCAGAACAACTCTCTTTCAGGGCAAGTGCAAGTTGCTCGAAAATCCTGCATGGTGAAAAAATTTTAAATACAGCGTATATTCACTTGGGGGTTATCCGTGTAATCTGGGTTAGTGTATTGTGTAATCTGGACCAAAGTCTTGAATGGTTGTAATGAATCTGATCTGGACCAAGCCCTCGTTTTCTGTAAAAATCTAGCAATCGGTTGTCGGTAGTTTAACACCTTGATATAAGAATTCGGTAGCTGTTTCTTTGTTCGTTTTCGAGTTTGCGCTGGGTAGAGGTGCAGGGTGTTAAAGATGATAGATTTTTTTGATTAACAGAAGTTTTAGAAGCGGGCCGCAGGTATGTGTGGATTGCTTGACACCTTTGAGTGCACGTCTTTATAAGTGTCTTGCTCAAGCGCACAGCAACGATAACACATGCAGGTGCAGGGAGTCAGACCCTTCGATCCGGAACCGACGATTTTGAAACATTGCATTGTGCCATTGAAATGCGCCATTGAAGTCGCATGCACATAAAAAATACCATCGGGACCGAACACAGTGTAATGTTATAGGCGAATTGACGTCACACATGAAGCCGTTATAAACGAATTCAACTTAATAGAACAGATTTGCAAAAGGTTTCTTGCCCTCTTAGGATTAGACTAAGAAAGTTAGTTTCAGGGCAAATTGTTGATTTTTTGGGCAATTTTTTTCCGTCCCTCCAGTAAAATGCCTTCCCGTACACCTATGATCTTATGCATGCTTGGGGAATTCGCCGAAACATCGTAGCTACCAGTTGCACCAGACGCCTGTGACTGCTCTTCTACCGGTGGATAGGTAGGCCTGCTGTTCTGACACTGGTCAATAAAAACTTTTCGAGGCTGCTCACCCTGGTCTGTTTCATACGAAGATGAATGTCTTTTTAATTTCAGCACAAACTTGTCAGATTTCACTCAACACTTTTCGTTGACTAAAGAGCGACGTGCAACCAGTGGCGCAGCCAGGAAATATTTTCGGGAGGAGTCAGTCACTGACGTTGTCAGATTTCATACTTTAGCTATTTTGCACAAAGATCATTTTGATGTCACTGGTCAGTTTCTGGTCTTACTACAACAGGATATCGCCAAATATCTTTTACTAGTTGGCATCAATAAATTTTAACAAAGACAAGAAAACGTTTGCTTTCGCAGTGATCGTTATCAAGCAGTTAGTAACCAAACAGTTTTCCATGAACATTAGGAGTAAAGCGAAGCGCCGTGTAATATTGTCCTCGAAAATATCACTAATTATGCCTATTGAATAAATCAACTAAAAGTATGTAAGTGGATTCACAGGAACAAATCAGAAGATACCAATAGCCAAATTTTGACTTTACAAAATACGTGCGAGCACAATTAAAAGATAAAATTCAGTCTGCGTTTCTTTTTGAACAACTCGTCGATGACCATCTCAGGATCAATGTTACATCACGATTATCCGTCAAAAAAGTCAATCCATCAGACGGTTTTGCATAGGCCCGTAACCAGCTTGGGACACCAGGTGAGGCGAAGAGTTTTCTGAGAGCGGACCAAATTTAAAAAACTATGTCCAATAGTTTAACAAGTTTGGGGCACACTCGACAGAAAAAGTACCCTTTTCAAATTGATTGCAAAATTTTTTCTGAAGGTTTTTGCTTTCATATTTTGGCATGATATGATGCATATCGAGTTGCTTTATTGTGTGACAAATTTGAGCTTGTTTGGACTTGAAATAAAGTAGCATTGGCTGAAAATGCAAAGAAGTGTCGACTGTACCCCACCTTCCCCTATGAGATAATAACTGAAAGGTTTGAGATTAACAAGTATAGCTGCAGTGCAGGACGCAAATGCTTATAGTGCACCGCGAAGATGTGCTGTGCATTTTGCTGATTGTTAAACTTGCGCCGCAAGCTGATGAAAGGTCGAATCGGATGCGAGTTTAGGATTAGCGGACATCAACGCCAAATTTAATGGGGAGCAAGAGGCCCAGGCCCAGACCACCCCACTAAAGGGGGCCCCCTACCACGTTCATGTGCTTAGCCATATGTGCGACATGTGCGTTCCACTTAGACATTTATACCAGGGAAAATTTTTTGTAAATGCTATCGGTAGTATATACTTGAACATTATTTGATATTGCGTCGAAACAACTATTACACTTATTGATTTCCTGAAAGTCGGTCAGGTATCTGAATCTAGTGAATGCAAGGCCAAGCCACATAGAACGCATCTCTACTCGTTACTGGTAGATTTTGAGTCTGCACTGTCGCATATGAGTAGCATTGTTAAGAAGGGCTGCCATTCGCCCTCTTTTCGAAGTTCATGTCCACGTTTTTCATGAGAAATAAAATATTTTCGGAGCACTTCTAAACACGTCAACATGTCCTCCTTTATGCATTTCTTATTTTACATAGCTATAATCAGTGGGCTTACCATAACTAGTGGTTTGAGCCAGGGTGGAAAACTTAGCTAAAATAGGCCCACTCATAGGCGGATCCAGGATTTTTTAGGGGGGCTCAAGGACGAGTTCATCCGGATGTGTACTGACTGCATAGCAGTGAAGACCCAACTGCTCAGATAACTTTTTTTAACAAACACGGTTGATAACCATACACAGTTTGGCTAAATTGCATTCTTACTCTCACCCAGGCTTATTAGAATGCTTACAGAGCAGAAGCAGCTTCCAAAACAATTCAGAAATTATCCTCAAACTTATCTAACCTGAAAAAATTTACTTGTTGAATGTCCGAAAATTTTATAGTTTGTCCATTCGTCTGGTGCCCATTTGATATTCCTGTAGTGGTAGCACACACAATTTGGATTCACATTCAACGGTGGAATTACTGGTCTGGCATCGCTTTCCGCAGTGATCAGTCGCCAGTCTTGTCCTATATTGTTGTGAAAATTAAGAAGATCACACGGTAATACAGGCAATGGCTCGACACTTTCACGCAATGTATGTTGTTGATGTATCGGTGTATCAACAATATTAGCTCCTTTTTTATGCAAGGCAGTTTGGAGTGGTCGTAAGGCTGTAGAATATTGTCTCGCTGAAGCCAAGTTAATTATAGTTAAACAAAGGAAAAATTTAGTTGGTTGCAGCATCCTGCAAAAATTAAAATATTTTAATGTGAAGTGCAATTATTAATAGCTTGCAATGACACTTGAGTGTAAAGATGAGATGTGTCGATGTTTGTGGACTCTGCAAAGAAGTTATAGAGACCAAAGGCTAAAGCCGTTCCCGCAAATAAAGCTCCACTTATTGTGGCGACTAATTTCGCCGGGGACCAGTAAGACTCTTGATCTTCCACTAGTTCGCGTATCGTGTATCGGTGTTCATAATCGATGGGTCCTAAGATTCTAAATCGGTCCCAGGAGAAGAGTTTGTTGCCTACCATCTTGTGTTGGTAAATTTCATCTTGTGAAAAAGCAGATGTTTGATTAATTTCGTCCATAAATTTGTTAATTTTCCATAGAGAAAGAAACTTTTGCAAGATATTCTGTCGTATAAAATGTATCCGCCACAATTTGCGTGCATACAATTGTATAAATTGTTGATGAGAATATTTGGTGTTTTCGGCTATTTGTAGTTCCCTTTTTATATCAGAGACAGTTAAGTTTTCGTCTGAGTAACGAAAAAGAAGCCCCATTAAAATATGTATTTTGGAAGTTGCATACATTTCGTCAATTTGCGCTGTCTGTAATTTTCGCAAATAACGTGTTAGTGTTGGTGTAAACTTATGATATTCCTGCGTTAGGTTAGCCATGGTGAGATTACCGGTTAATTGCTGGAGGGTGATGCTCTGTTGTCTTTCATTAGCATAGTCTGTTGCCCAAGCACACCATGTATAGTTCGTTGCCGTGCGATTTTTTATGAAATTCTGTAATTGCATATATGAATGGGAGGGGTTATCAGGGTCTGGGAGTTGTTGACACAGTTCCTGTGTTCGGGTTGGCGGTCGTATGTTGAGTAATTGTACTTCAAAATCTCCATAAGTAAAAATACGTTTGTGTAGATCAGCTGGGGTACATCAGTCACGTTGCCTAAAATTCCACTGATGATTGTGTATAGGTTGCCTTACTACTTCAGCAGGGAAAGTCACGGCAGTTGGAGGGAAAGTGTAAGTGTTATTATACTGAGCGCCTATTTCACTTGTATAACCAATGCTTGCTTGTATGCTGTGGTTGTAAACTTGGGGGAGCAAAAAGATGCTTATGGTCTGATATGTGTGTATTTGCCCAATGTAGGAGCCACAATGATTTTCGAATGCTAAGTAGTGGGTCTCCCATGTGAATTTGTAGCACAAACCAAAAAGGTGGTGATTCTTGATCTGCTGTGGTTGTTTTTCTCCGTCTATAATAAATTCTGTCATTTTGCAGATTTCTGGGCGCAAAGGGGGTAAGTTTGCCACTTGGAAATTTTACTTCGATCAAGTTTGGTGCCAAAACTTCCACTGTAGTCCATAGCTGCAGGTTACATTCCACAATATTATTTGCATCTACGTTACTTGATGCATTGAGGTAACGTACCGATTTTAGCAGTGGTAAATCATGAAGCTCTATATAACACGGCTTTATGGATTCTTGAAGTCGTGGGTTTGCAGGTTTTGTATGTAATTGATGTGTTATAGAAGTGTGTCGCTCAAAGAATGAATTCAGTATATAAAAAGTAAATAATATCGTATCTGCATCACGTGGAAATATGAGTATTGTGTTTGGTTCTTCCATCAAGCTAGTGATCTTAATTTCGGCTCCTATACTTGAAAAGAGTAGGTATGTTTCAAAAACAGAATTTTGTATATCCGTTCTATGCGAAAGAGTGTTGGAGATTCCCAAATTTACAGATTGTCTGTAATAAATGCGACATCTGTCTTGAGGGGATTGGTAGAAGGGCTTGATTCGGAAAGAAGGTCGATGTAATTTACGATTTAGCAAGGTATTGTGTACTAAATTTTCATAAAATGACTCTTGGTTACATGGCTGGTTCATCACTTCAGGAATTGTCAAAACATGCATATTTCTCTCAGCTTTTGGTACTGCGACAATGACTTGAACTCCACGGATGAGCGAATGAAAGGCTGTCTTTAAATCATTAGAACAGCTTCTGACATTTCTATTAAATCCTGTAACGCTAGAAATTGGAAGTACCATTTAACGACCGCGCGAGCCAATAAATTGGCTCTAGTTTTTTTGGTTATAACTCGCCAGCCGCTATAGCTAGAGAGTTGTTCAAACCCTCTACGGATGCGGCAAGTCTTCTTGGTTCTATTAAAAAAAATATTTTGATTTGGGTGGAGGGTTCGCCTGGGAGAGGCTCGCAAAGTGGGGGTGTTTTGTTTTTTTGACCAACTTTGACGGGCCCTGGACGCCAATCCAAGAAGCCATTTCGGCTCAAACTTTTTTTGGACACTAGATGATCTCCCGCGTCGATAAGCCCTTGCTTGACCTTCTAGCATGTCTGGAACCAAAGTTATGGCCCAAAAACCCCATTTTACCCCCCAATTCAGAAAATGCATGAGTCTCCCACTGGCGGCTACAGTAGTTCGCTATAACCCGCGATAACTCCCCACGAGAAGATGCTAGCGAGCTATACGAGCCCTCGAAAGACTCATGAAGTCTTCTAGTTTGCACTGAAAAAAAACATTTTAGATTTGGGTTCGGGGTTTTCGGTGCGTGGGGTTAGAAAAAGGGTAGTTTTGGCTTTTATCACTAAACTATAGTAAAACTGTCTACATGATATTTAACTCAGACAAGAAGCAGAGCTCCCCATTTAGAGTACAAATCGGTAGCAACCTAATTAATAGACTCCATTCAACAAAATATCTTGGAATGCACCTAAATCATAAACTAAACTGGGATACACATATTTCAAAGCTTGAAAGCAAACTTTCTTGCTATTCTGGTATATTTTACAGAATTCGAGAGTACTTGAGCACAAATGAACTTAAGATGATATATTTCAGCTTTGTATACTCCCATCTACAGTATGCCATTGGTGCTTGGGGTTCAGCAACAAAAACCAGCCTACACAGACTAAACACCATCCACAACAAAATCATTAAGACCATCAGTTGGAGCTCTTACCGATGCCATGTAACACCACTTTACAGCCAATTAAATCTATTGAAACTGGAAGATATACATCAACTAGAAATTGCTAAGCTTATGCACAACTTCCACAGCAACAGAATGCCCAACACGTTTGACCGTCTATTTACTGCTGTTAATTCTGTCCACACCCATAAAACTAGAAGTTCCACCTCTGGCCAATACTTCTGTCATCCATTCTGCTCCCAATATGGAAAAAGATCAATCAAATTCAAAGGCCCAAGAATGTGGCAGCAAATAGATTCCTCTCTAAAAGAATTACCAGCAGTCATCTTTAAAAAACGATATAAAAACTCGATTATAGAAAGTTATAAGAATCACGACTAATGCTTTCCACATCCTCTTGTTTGTAGCCAAAGAATCACCCCGAAAGTCAACATCTATCCTCTTAGCCTGAATTACTATAGTATATGTAATATAATACGACTGTCTGTCATTGCTTGATCGCAATTAAATGCTCGTGTGTGTGTATTTGCGTGTATTTGTAGTAAACTACTACAAAATGTGTGTATTTGTAGTATACTATTTTTGTGTGTTTTAAAATAGCTCATTACTTCGTGAATACGTTGCTGCCGCGGTCCAGTTTTTGTTACACAATATCAAGAACACCTACAGAAGAAGCCTCTCTTACGAAGATTATCACCAAAAATGACCTCAATCTCCATGGAATTTGCATCGTGGTGATAATCAAATCAAACTACCGGTATCTTTATAATGGGTGTGCGTGAATCAAGAAAGGGTTATGGCAATCCGAAGAGGATTTCTTTTTCGTCTGGTTTTTCTTTTCCTCTTCGTCTGGAACCTTGCGGTCCATGACAATTAAACGTCATGGCCATTTGTGCCCGACAAGAGTAACCTCTTCACAATTGACCATTAGTCCCGCAACCTATACATCGGACTGCAACAGCACGTCTAGCGGTCGACACAAATTCACCATGGAAACATCAATCTCACGTAATTTATGGGGCACCTGACTAGATAACCTCTGTGTTTTTTCGGTGCCCCGGCGTTTTTTTTCCTGTTTTAACGAATACATTTAGCGCAATTAATTCAGTACCGCCAAATAAATCTATCTATCTATCTATCTACTCAACTCAACGTGTCCTCTAACGACCCACGCCAGGGAGTTGCAAAAGGTTGCTACTGTAGAAGTGTCAGCGCAATCCATCAAGGCAGTCCATTAATATTAGATTTTAAGGCGGCTTTCAAAGAGTGGATCACACTCTTTGGACGCAGAGAGTTGCACGTATTAAAATATTGATCGCCGGATGCGCAGCTTGAAGCGGTTAAACAAAGGCGAAGGAAGAGTCGTCGCTGCGCGCCGTAACAATACCATCTTTTCATATGTCAACATAATTTACATTTGTTGCATGTAGAACCGCAAGTTGGGGAAGGCATGATTTTGATCTTCAACCGACCACCAATATTCCTCAATTTTCCTGCCTTTTTGGGGTCTTTACTATGGGTACTTCACATTTTTTGGGAAAATTATTTTTGTTTTTCACAAAAAAAATTTATTCAAAATCCCACAAGTTTGTTTTTCAGGTGAGATGAGCTTGTGAAGTGCTCAAGAATTGCTGAATTGTTGAAAAACTCGTCTGGGCTTCTTAAAATATTTTAGTAAACCTCGGTGATGATGGGACAAAATTCTTGCCAGTTTGGCCCATGGTTCCAACAGTGTTAATGTTCACTCATGGACCTAAGGGGTTTGCTGCGTACAAATGGTCATTTCAAGAAATTTCATCAATCGTTTGATTTGCAGGACAAAAATCACGAATGTTTCATGAAGCTTATCACGTAACAATTGAAAACTCTAGGCTTGTTAAATCGCTCCAGGCTTTCGAGGAATCAGCCGACTGGGTTCTGCTCACAGGCGTAGCCAGGGGAGATGCGGTCTCCCTCCAAACTTCTGGAATATCTTTTCATTTTGTGCTTCGAGAGGTGTTGTGTCAAACCAAATATCGTTCCTCGCTTAAAGTCAAAATATTTAGCACCTTCAAAAATTTGGGCTGGCTACGTCACTGGCTCTGCTTTCTTCACTTTGCGATGATTCAAACTTGCAGGTATTCAAATAACTAGTCTCCACAAAAGCGACACAAGCGAATCTATCTGCTATTTTTTTTATAAGAAATCGATGTCATGTAAGTGTCGTACTACAATCCATCAGCCCTGATAACTGCAAGCTATATTTACAGGTGAAAAATTGAAAGGCTGAAACAATGGAGCAGAGAATGCGAACAAATCCAAAAATAAAATTTAAATCAGTAAATCTAAACGTAAGCTGCAGCCTTTACAACACTGGAAAATACGACGTTTCTGAATAATTGTTTTCACTAAAACTGGAAAACTGTCTGACGCCACGAGCCAAGCAACGCAACAAACCCACATTGACTTTCGCCGCTATGACTCAATATAGAACGTTGGTAAAATGTGTCAAAAAGAGCAGGATTAATTCGTTGGATTGGCAGCCGGAAAATATTTTTACTGTTTGGCCAGCATATTGTTGATGGTATATCATACAACGTTACAAGTCGCTACATAAACACCATAGTTTCCACATGTCAGGTTTTGCTTCAGCGGAACGGTTTTGCATTTGGTCATTATTGGTGAAACACACGTGACCATGGATTTTCTGTGTTTTCCATGGTATGCTTTTCAGTTTTGCTAGCAAGGTGTGTGTAGTTTCTTAGTTTTCATATAATTGTGGCAGTTCTTCTGTAGGTAAGCACTGCATTCGTATGTAAACCTTTTCCTCTCTTTGATGGAGTTAGTACGTGGGTAAAAGATGTAGCCCGGCATGCTAGCAATAACATCAAATTGGAAAAACAACTACGCCCCCCAAAACGTGACAGGAAAGAGAACCCACAGGTTTGGACTACAGCATCAGGGCCGGCCTCAAGCCGATGCAACCAATGCAGCTTCCTTTGGTTCCGCGCCTCTGGGGCCCAGCACAATGGTGTTTGGGTAGACTGGTCATCATTGGAATAACATCAAATTGGAAAAACAACTACGCCCACCAAAACGCGACAAGAAAGAGAACCCACAGGTTTGGGCTACAGCATCAGGTCCGGCCTTAAGCCGATGTAGCTTCCTTTGGCCCCTGCCTCTGGGGCCAGCACAATGGTGTTTGGGTAAACCGTTCATTTTTGCCAGATACACCTTGCGCTTGAGAATTCAGTAGAAACGCCATATAAATTTCATTGTTAACAAAGAACGCTCGCGTTAGAACTAGCGACTTTCCTCTCTTATCGAACGTTAGCAAACGTGCTAGTGCTTTATATCTGCGCTCTGCCACGGTCGTAACACGGTTGACTGAACACGATAACGTCATGAAACCACTGCTAAGAGGGGCCCCGCGCCTAGGTCTTGCATTGGGCCCCATACCTGCTAGGGCCG
>Ga0210059_1008152_pt1 | contig 16582 bp, 9 predicted proteins | sample Ectturendosymbi2_FD_188042 | JGI IMG/M metagenome (GOLD analysis project Ga0210059, IMG submission 188042) | Ecteinascidia turbinata endosymbiont from Florida, USA - Sample 2 (SPAdes) (version 2) | ecosystem: Host-associated > Tunicates > Ascidians > Unclassified | place: Key West, Florida...
TGTTTCATATGTCGACTTTTGCGCAGGACTGAAGATGTGTAATACACGAAACTAGTTTCCTTACGCAATAAATTGCGATAGATTCGCTTGGTGTGGGTCACTGTTGTGGCTTTACAAATATTGCTGATGCTGAATTGTCATACTTAGACTATACTTCTGTACTTTAAAGTTAATAAATTTTGTCGTTCTGCAGTGCATGTCTCTTTGTACAAGTAGTCCTTTTTAGTAGATACTAAACCGAAACTTTCATAAATTTAATAATTTTAATTGAATTGTATTCCATATTAACATTATAATGGGAATTCCATGAGATGATACAGGCATATATTGCTATGTGATGGGACAGACAAATATGTCTCATGTACAATCCTGCCAAAACATATAGCACGCCATCAAAATGTTGCACAAGATGTTTCCTCCAAGAAGCCACTCAGCTCCAAAACTGCTGACCGCCACGCTCATACAAGAGATTATCACCACGCACGAAAAGTTTCTTAAAGTGTACCTGCCAGTCGCGCCTGACGGAGTGCTCACATGTGGGAAAATTAAATTTACCTTAAAATACAGCAACAGCAAAAGAATGCCAAGTGGTTTCAGTCACTTGTATCGCCACCGAGTGGTTCTTTCAACTCAAAAAATTTTAAAGGTTGTTTCAACTACAGTGGGCCACTGCTAGCGGCTCGGTGAAGTCCAACCGCTAAAAATTTTGTTAGCTGTCCGCTCGTTCAATCTCAGCGGCCCGCCCAAAATCCGGACCATCAGTGGCTCATGCCATCTTTATCATACGGTTCTCGGGTTATGGCCTGTTGAAATTTTCACTACTAGGAGGAGATTTACCATGCGAGCACTCTTTTTTTGCTCATAGGCCAATGCAAATTTGCTTGTATCTTAATAAATACTTTACATAGGTGCACAAAGATTGGTTTCTGGGTGTTTTGAAGGTCAAGGAATCTAAATCTACAGTCAAAATAACAGAAAAATGACATTTTCATGGGGTAAATAGAGGTTGAAAATTTTGCAACAAAATTTTTTGGTTCTGAACTTTGATCTCAAATTGAGAGCTGTTGAAGCAACATTGCAAATAATTTTTGTTCTAATTTTGTAGCACTATGGTTGTATTTTCTATTGATATAGGTTTGGTAATTATATTTTTTAATGTTTTTGAAAAAATTAAGATTGACATTTTCTACGTTTTATACAAAAAACCAACATTTTTCCTAAAAACTTACATTCAATAACATCTCAAATGTTCACCATTAAAACTATTGAACATTTTCTGACAAGTGAGGAGGATAAACAATTACATACACAGATCCCACATTACTGTCTAACAAACAATACTGTAGCCTGCACCACAGAGATGTTTATGTCAGCTGTTCTAATTCTTCCAATTTTTCTCCTTAACATTTCCCCAAATTTCCTCAGATGCTATACAAATCAAACAAACAAGATCTTAAAATTTCCGGCAGCACATGTTCAAAGAACATCCCCAACAGTCTGAGCAAAGTAAAAAATAATGACTCTATAGGATGCATATATGATTCAGTGTGGTGGATTGTTAGGATCATGTAAGTAGATTAACTACAAAGTGAAGTCAAAGTTAATTTATGTCCCCAAGTAAACTTTTTCAGTGGCCGTAATGAGAAGACACATGTTGGAACTTGGGTGGCTCTACAGCTAAACCTGTGTAGAAGAAACGCCATGGACAGCTATGAGTCGTGGAAGAAATTATATCATTATTAAAATGACATGAAAGTGATTTTGAATGTTATTCATTGAAACTATTTCATTTGTAAAACTGAATGTTATCGAAATGTTAAGGAGAAAAATGGGAAGAATTAGAACAGCTGACATAAACATCTCTGTGGTGCAGGCTACAGCATTGTTTGTTAGACGGTAATGTGGGATCTGTGTATGTATTGTAATTGTTTATCCTCACTTGTCAGAAAATGTTCAAACGTTTCAATATGGTGAACATTTGAGATATTATTGAAATGTAAGTTTTTAGCAAAATGTTTTGTTATTGTATAAACGCATAAAACTTCAATCTTAATTTTTTCAAAAACCTTGAAAAACGTGATTACCAAACCTATATCAATAGAAAATACAACCACACTGCTACAAAATTACAAAAACAATTATTTGTAATGTTGCGTCAACAGCCGAGATGATCGGTTAGTGAATTTTCAACCTTTATTTTCTCCATGAAAATGTTGTTTTTCTGCTATTTTGACTGCAGATTTGGATTCCTTCTAGGGCTGTGGAGCTGGAACTCATTCAAGCTCCTGCCTCAGGCATCTAAAATTTTGGATTTCGGTTCCAACATCTACAAGTTTTTGGCTCTGTCTCTAGATGGATTTGGTCCATTAAAAACTTAAAAACATGTACTATTTGTACAGCTTGTACATGTTTATTTTAACGACGAGCAGCAGGCCGGAGCCTGAATGTACTCTTTGTCGTGTCATGTCGATTGAACCAACTCACGATGAACAGTTAACAAAAGATTGCAAACAAATGACAAACAATTAACAAAAGATTGCAAGCACCTAATTAAGACGGGTTAGTAACCTCCTGCAAGCATACGACAAAATTATACAAGGAAGAAAATGTTACGAAGAATTAATTACAGAATGATAAAGGAATTACTACAATAGTCACTAGAGAAGTGCAAGGTTGGTGTAATCTAATGGCGAGACTAAGCGGTTAGTGCATTCAGGATATTTAGAGACAGCATAGATATTAGTTGTGGATTTAAGTTTAAGTGAAGGATGTCTGTACAGCAGAAGTTGCAACAGTCTTAAATGATAATATAATGCACTTGACAAAAAATCTTCCAGACCTTCTTTCAATAAAATTGATTTCACAGATTGTACAAGGCCAACGCAGAGTGAAGAAGATTGTAGTTAAGTAGATGCTCTTCTGTTTCTTTGCTACCTCATGAGCACAAACGATAAGTGTGGTTGTTCAGGTTTAGGACACTGTGACCCAAGTGCAGTCTACAACGTAACGATTTACTACAGGGATTGCTGCGATGAAGATGCTAGCAGTGAGTTATGCTTTAAGCCACAGTAGGAAGTTTGTAGACGTAATTTTAAAAAAGACGAAAAAATTAGCGGAAGAGTTTGCATTCCACAAACTAACAGCTTTCTAAAAAATTAGTTAAAAAGTATATTCTTTTTAGCCAGGGGAATTTGGACATTTAAACTGTTACGAAGCGTGTATGGTGATAAATCTTCATACATTTTTAAGAGGATCTAGGGTTAGTGATGTCATACTAAACATTATCTGATAGTAATATTAATAAAAAAAGATCGACCAATATGGCTTTTTGGAGCTGATACTGATATATCAGCCATTCATGGACTGATAACTGATATTTCCAAAATTTTAAAATCTTGTTTTCTGTTCCATTATCAAAAATGTAATGTATTTTTTGCCTCACCTTTTTTTTCATAAACTCGGATTTTTGAACTAAAATTTTTCAAATTGCAGCTATTTCAATATTTTGCTATGATTTTTGATTCATCTGATTAACACCTTGAGAGCTGGTGTACGATATATTTGTACCTGGTATCGGTTGCCTTACCACCACCATAGTTCCTCCGCTGATTGTGCTAGAAAGGTGTTAAACCCTCAAAATATTCGGCAAGTCTTCTAGTCTGCAATGAAAAAAATTTTGGTTGGGGTTGCAGATTTTTTGTGAGTGACGTCATAAGTGAAGTAGTTTGTTGGCCATTTTGGCTCATGTTCTCTGTCCTAGGGCCTAACCACTAGACTAGGTATCATCAACATGGTGACCCCATGCACCAAGTCGTCCACACGGACTACTTGAGTTGCCTGCGGTCTTGTTCTGACAACAGCATAAACGTGATCAGTGTCTTCACATCGATGAATATCTTTAATTTTTATTGATAACATAATTGAGGACAAATTAAGCAATTTTTTTTATTATTTCAGAAGTATGTGCATCAAGCTGGTTGCCCTTCGTATGACTCTATACCAAGAAGTAGCTCTCGGTTTCAAAAAGGCTGGTGACTTCTGCGCTAGACCAAAGTAAAATCTACAGCAGGCCTGTACAACTCAAAAAGCTCAAAGGGCCAAGTTGACCAACATAAGCTTGCTGCGGGCTGCAAAATCTGTTTCATTTTGTTATAGTTTGAAAGAAATTCTGTAACAACAATTAATTATGTATCTGAAGTTGGGCTTTTGTAACATTTTCTGCAATTGCAAAAGCTTTTGCGATCCGCATGCAACTGCAGGCTGTATGTTGTGCAGGCCTTGTTTACAGACACCAAAAGTGAAGAAATTATGACAGTGCAGCTTATGGCTTGCAAAAGACTAGTTTACAAGTTTGAACCATATTTTACCAGAAGATTTTAATCAGTAAGCTATGCTGTTGATAAGACTAAAAGAAACAACTGAAACATTTTGGGACTATGGGCATACAACAATAGTAGCAAAATCTGAATGACAGACTAAGATAATTATCAATTTGAATTTTTACAATCATGAGTCTTTGTCTACAGAGTCGCCATATACATAACACTAAAAGTGAAGAAAGGACCACAGCAAAACATAAGGCTAGTAGAAGGTTAATCAACATGCATGAAACATAATCTGCAATCTATTCTACCCTGGGAGGACTCAACTCACAAATTGGTTGAGAATACAACATTTATGGCTTACACATTTTAATATTTATTATATTCAGTGGTTGTGTCTTGTAGAACCAAAGTTAAAAACAACTGTATTTTTTTGCAAGCTATCATCCCATGATAACGAAGCTGAATATTCTTTGAAATATGGCACTGAAACTTTACTCTTATTGGAGAAGTTCTTGCAGTTGGCGTGTTCGTATTTGTTTGGCTTTGAAAGAACTTGATTATGAAGTCATCCCTGTTCATCTTCTACAAGATGGAGGCATGCAAAGAAAACCAGAATACAAGTTAGTTGACATGCTAATAATATGTGGTCTAAACATTGTTCTTCTTATGCACCTAAAAACGTATGTTTTTACATTAGAGTTATCGAAAAATTTTCTAACAAGGCAATCAGAATCATAGTTTTTACTAAGAACAAAAGTATTGTTGAATAAGTAAAATATACAATTGTGTATTTACACAAACCTCAGTGTCTTAGTATAGCAAGTTTTCTTTGATAGTATATATATAGTATTCAATTTGTTTATGGATAAGCAAATTTGAATATAATAACCTATTCAGCTTGCATCAATTACAGTACAGATTGATAAAAATACAACAAACAGCACACAAAAAATTAAGAAATATGCATATGAAGAAGTGAAGTAGGCACATGGGCAATAAAGATAAGTGGCAATGTAGTCCCAGAATCAGAAAGCCATACAGCAGCCTTGTAATACATCAAAATCTGGGCAGCAAAAGTATTAAATATAAAGAAAAAACAAGTGTGAATAGCAGAGGCTGGCTATGATGAAATATGACAGTTACTCATGAAAGTGGCAGAGGAATTCAATAGATACAAAAAAACAAGCATACAAGGGTGGTAATAATTTTAACCAGTCAAGAAGCATAAGGATTAGCAGTGAGTTTGATAAAGTGGTGTTACACAGTCCATGGTGCTTTGCATAAGTATCATAATTTATAATAGTTTGTGTAATGTTATAAAGTGTTGTGTGGTGGGAACAAGAAAGCTATAAGAATTGACATCAGAGTGTGAAGCCATAAGCAACACTGAACAAATCAGTCAAAATGTCGAACTGCAGAATTATAAAATATACTGTAAATGCCATGACCAAGGGAAGTAAGATCGAATGATTTAACTTTGTTAGACAAAATCCTCAAAGTGCAGTTGCCAAAAAGTTCGGGATTGCAGTTACAAGTGTCATAAGTTTTTAAGACAAATGAAAACCTGCTGCATGCACATTGAAACAACTGTCTATAAAAAGATGAAAGCATCTCTGTTGTTATAGATCAACATCATTACAATGTTGTTTCAGTTGGGGAAATATAAAGAAGCATTTTTGTTAACAACATGTACTGTTTATTCTAATTCCTTATTGAACATTCTGGTTTAGAGATCGACCGATATGGCTTCTTTGGGGCTGATATTGATATCAATATATCGGCCATTCATGGACCGATAACCAATATTTCCAAAATTTTTATATCTTGTTTTCTGCTTCATTATCAAAAATATAATGTATTCTATGCCTTACCTTTTTTTCAAAAACTTCAAAAATCAAGATTTATGAGCTAAAATTTTTCAAATTGCAGCAATTTCAATATTATTTGTGATGATGCTTTTGTTTCAGGTGTGATGGGTGATGCGTGCTTCAGGGTTCATCTTGTCTGTTTGTTTATGAACGCATCTGTGAGCATTGCTGCAAAATAACTGTCTTGACTTGCTTTGTTGTTCTTTCTTGCACAAGTTATCTGAATGCGTGAGAAATACAACAGCGTTTTGTCAACACCTACTAATGCCGATAAAATTAACCATTTTGGCTGATACATATTTATATATGTAAAACCCAAATATCGGCCCAATATATCAGTCTATCTCTATTCTGTTTAATTGCATGTATGTAATTTTTTTAATGGTTAACAGTTTGATTCCTGTATATGATTACTACAGTTTGGCCTATTTTACACTTGAGATATTTATGTATATCATTTGCATTTGGGATAAATAGTCTTGAAATTTTCAAGGAAAGGGAACAGTGTGCTGCAGCCTTATATAATTGAGCTTATTTTTGTGGTTTGAAATTTTGCATCGTGTAGTTATTGGGCAATGTTTAACAATTTTATACATCAGGGCTTTGAACCCAATTGGACAAGTTCCTACACTTATTGATGGTCAAAATACAATTGCTCAATCTATGGCAATTATGGAATATTTAGAAGAGAAATATAAGTCTAAAGGCCACCCATTACTTCCTGCAGATTTGTATAAAAGAGCTGAAGTCAGACAAATTTGTGAGGTATTTATTGCTCTATTTTGTTGTTATTGTGTTGTGTTTGACCTTTTTCAACATGCATTGTTTCTATTTGCTGACTGTAATTTTATGTGGTTTAACCTCAGCTTTTTTTCCATTAAAGTATAAATTAACATTCACATGAATTTATTCAAACCTTATAACCGTTAACATGTTCACTGCCAGCATATGAATGTATCGTACTTTGAAATCGGCCTAAAATCAAGCAGTTTACACTTTCTTAGAGAGTACGGCTTAACTCCTCTGCCGATTACGCTAGATAGCTGTTCAAACCCTTAAAAGGCTTGGCAAGTCTTCGAATCTGCAATGAAAAAAAATTTTTGGGGTTTCGGGTTTTTTTTGAGTGACGTCATAAGTGAGGTAGGTTTTTGGCCATTTTGGTTCATGTTACCTGGCCTAGGGCCCAACCGCTAGGCAGAAGTATTTCGCTGAAGTTTTCATTGGATACTAAGTTAGAATCTGAGTCTTTTGAACCTTTGATTAACTTTTCTAGCATTTTTGGTTCAAAAGTTATGATCTAAAAACAAATTCATTATATATCTGATTAGTGGATTAATTAGTAACTGTGTTGTTTTTAGGTCATAACTTTTGAACCCGAAACCCTAGCCAGTCATCCAAAGTATCAAGGATTTTAGCCTAGTTTCCAATAAAAACTTGAGCGAAATACTACCATCTCGTGGTTTGTGCCCAGGGCCAGATGAAGTGGGCCAAAAAGGTCTAAATGTACTCCACTTATGACGTCACTCACAAAAAATCCAAAACCCAAAATAAAAGAATTTTTTTCGTTGCAGACTTGCCAAGTCTTTTGAGGGTTTGAATAGTTCTCTAGTGTAATCGGCAGATGAGCTATGGACTTGCAAAGACACATGCAAACTGCCTGTTTTAGGCTGAAATCATACCAGATGCGAAGGTGCTAAGCTTTTTCATGAATTTGTTTTTCCTAACCCAAACTTTGGTTGCAATTGATGGACATGAAATTGAATGCATTAGCAGTGATGTTTCTGTTACAATTGAGCTTTTTTTGCTGTCGTTATTAAAGGATAGTATCATCTTTTATATTGCAAAATATGATTTGTTTGAATGTAAGCCAAGTCCAATACTGAGTAATTAGGCCATACCTTTTTTGAAAAAAAAGTTAATGAATTTATAGTAACTTTTTGAAAAATACTAAATGTAGAATTGATCAGTGTCTGTGGGTGAAGCAAATGAAAATATTTTTGCGAAACCTAATTAATTTGAGTAATTGTTAATAAATGAATATCTATCTTTCATATTCTAATAAAATCTGAAAATTAATGAATGTCTGTGTTTCATATTGTAATAAAATGTCACGCTTAATTGCAAACAAGAGTTGTGATGTTGACTTTTCTGCAAATTTGTGGTGATTTTTATTGTTACTTGTGGAGAGTTCTGTAGAAAGTCAACCTCTTAGCATGAAATTGTTAACCCAAAGCCATGGATTTTTTTAACTGCGTAATTATTCTTGGTGTTCTAAGTGCAGAAAAAAATATATAGGTGATTCTAAATGGTTTTAGGTTGATGCTTTCAAAATTTGACTGGTATTGCTAAACGCTAGATGGCATTGTGATGTTGAATTTTTTAAATGCCTTTGAAAGCCACTAATAACAAAAAGCTGATTGGACAGTTATTTATGCTATTTTGAAATACAAAGGTTTGAAAATTTTCATTTTTTTCTGCAAGAGCAATATAAAGTTTTCATCTTTTTTAGACACACAAATTAACCCCAGAGAGTATGTCCTTGATACCAACATTCAATAATTTTCTGGGGTTAATTTGTTTGTCTTGAAAACTGGGTACGTATAAGCCAGTATATTACATTGAAAAATTTTACCTCGTGTACCACTGACCTTGCAATACCAGTTTTCTTTCCATTTTTTTCCAGTTGTCTATAGCAGTAGTGGATTGCTTGTTACAATTATTTACAAACAAGATCATTACAATATTTTTTGATTTTGTCAAGGTAGCATTGCATCAATATACTGGTGCATCCATTATTTCAAAAAGCTGCAGTACTGTGATTCATTGCAGCATTGTTATCTTTCTAATTTGGCAGTCAGGCTGAAGGAACTCAACCAAAGGAAAGAAGATTACCTTACCAGCCTAAACCAACTTAACAACAAGCGACCTACTCAAACCTTCATTTGGTCAGGACAAATGACATGATAGTAATGGCATCAAATTGGAAAGAAAGACTATGCCCCCTGAAATGTGACAAGAAAGATGACCCACAGGTTTGGGCTACATCATTCCCCTACCCACTAACTCTATCAATGAAAGAAAGTAAACTTGTAATGATTACCTATGAAAGACCAACCACAATTGGACAAAAACTAACCAGCCATAAGGACCTTGCTTTAAAAAGATAGACAAAAAAAGCAGATCAAGGTTTTGTCAGGGCCTTGCAAACACTGTGCATTTTGTGTTGCCATGGAAAACACAACGAATCAATGGTTCAACAATTTCACAAATACTGACAAAAATAAAACTTTGCCACTAACCCAAACACGGATATGTGGTGGCTTGTGTGATATGCCATCAACATGTGGCCAAACAGGAAACATATTTTCTGGGGGGTGGCCAGCTCACTGAGGTTCTTGGAACAAACCAGGTAATAAGAATGACGGTAACCAAATGACCTGAGCACAGTCACTATTCAGTATTCCATCAGACATAAATAAACTAAACCTATATGAATCTTCCACTATTATTTTGGTAGAACAAACCCAATTATGACACTCTGGATACCTGTGAAGTAAATGTCTTAACACACTCAACGCACAAATTAATATTCCAAACATGATCCTCCCTAGTGTTAAATCAGGGGTGGGCAAACTTTTTGCACAGGGGGCCACATGTTTTAAAAAATGTTGCAGCCGAGGGCTGCAAACTCTCATTACAAAGTAGGAAAATTTATTCAGAGCATAAATAACCACATATTCATATTACAAACCATTTTTGTGTTTCACACGCGGTATGTATAAGCAATTTCTACAGTTATAGTTACAACTGAAGCATAAACTATTTTCATAAAATCCTGAGTTTTTATGAAAATAGTAAATGTTTCATAAACTCCTATGTACGTAAGTGTTTCTGCAAGTGCCGGCAGGCCGCATGACATGGTCTTGCGGGCTACATGCGGCCCGCAGGCCGTAGTTTGCCCACTCCTGTGTTAAATAATCATTGTACTCCTTTATGTTGTCCATTGATTTTTCCCTTTCTACTTTGCCCTCTTGTTAGACCTCTTTCTTTAACCACACATGTAGGTTATATATTTACTGATTTTGGTACCTCCCTTCACTACGTTTAGTTTTTCATTCTAAAGGCCTTCCCTAGAGTCCACCTGTCATACTCATGATTCATGATTACCATTCTGCTTACACATTCTACTAGTGCTCTGTTAAGCTTACTTGGCATCAGATTGTAAGTATGCAAGTTTGCATTCAACCATAGGCAAACGCTGGCACCCCATTGTGAGAATAAACTTTGCCTATGCCAGCAGACAACTGTTGGCATCAGATTGTAAGTATATGAATTAACACACACCGGCAGGCAACTGATGGCAAGAAAGTATATATATTCAAACCCACTGATACAGAAGGTTTTAAAACACTGCATAAGTGTAAGTGGTTGTGTATGTTCAGGTGCTAAACTGATATGTGAACCTCACTATAAGAAAAACTTTTTGTACAATGTGTAGTAAACATTGACATTTTTTATAAATGTGAGTAATGCGATACTGCTATTGGGGGTGTTCCTACATTCTAAAACAGTGAAACCGACTGATAAGTTCTTACTCTGTAAAACATTACACAAATAACATAATTTTGTGAAGACATCACCACTTGGTGTTTGGTCAAAAATGTTGAAAATTATTTGCTCACAATACGAAATCCATTTGCTCATTTTCATAACATTTTTTGGTAAACTCTGGATATTGATGGCACTGATGTAATTTAGTTTTGGTTTTACATGGCAATGTGTACATTTTCAATCACAGAAGCAACAACCTTTGGGACAAAATCATTGATTCCAGATGTTAAAAATTACTTGATAAGTGGTTATTGCAGTTACCGCATCATTGTTTTTATGTTTGTGCAGACAATAGCATCTGGGATTCAACCTATCCAAAATTTGACTGTTTTACAAAAAATTGGTGACACTAAAACTGAATGGGCTTGCCACTTCATCACCATTGGATTTGAAGCTTTGGAAAAGATGTTGGAAAAAACATCTGGGAAATATTGTGTTGGAGATGACATAACTATGGCAGATGCATGTTTAGTGCCTCAGGTATACCACTATTTTTGATGATATTACATGTATCTGAATATAAGCTAGTTGTCTAGGTGAAATAAGTGCAAACTATTTGCACTTTTTATTTCCGTGCGTGTGGTTCTGATGTGCTGTTACAGGCATGGTATGACAAAAATCAATCTGATGTTTATGTAAGAATCAAAAGTGTTATTTTTTGCTTTAATCCAGCTTTGACAGATTCAAGAAAATAAATTCTTATGTTGTTTTTGTCCTCTGAAACATTGCAGAGTATGTAAATACAGTATGTAGTAGTTGTTGCAGGCAAAGAAGTTACACAATCACTTTCATTTACCTGTAATTAGCTTGAACAGTGGTTGTTAACCTTTTAAGGCTGTGGATTAACTTCCCTATTAGCAAAGGTCATGGGAGTCTCAGCCTGCTTGCTTAGCATTAGGTTACAAACAATTACATGACTGGTATCTCTTTGGAGGTTCTATTTTGAGTGCAGTATATCTGGCAGATGTCTCTCTTTTGTGAGTTTATCCATGGACTTGAGCTGAGAATGGTTGGGTAAGAACAATAAAAACATTCACTATCAGGCAGTGGAAAACACTGCGTGCATGAAGTTGAAATATGTACTTCTTCAAATGGTAACCTGTTGTAAGCCAAGAAACTTTTGTTGCAATTGGAAATAATCAAGTATGAACAAATACATTTAATAAACAACAAAGTAAATATTATATATGTAACATGCCTAATGCATTCATAGAACTGAGCTATATGTTAATGTGCATTTGAAAAACCACTAACATTACTATAGTATATGCAGGTTTTTTTTAAGGAAAATGTTAGGTACCTGGTATGGATCTGCAGGGACCCGATTTCTCTGATTCTAGGGACCCGATAATAATTTTCTCTGATTCTAGGGACCCGATTTGAAATTCTAGGGTCCCGAATCAGGTCCCTAAAACGCCTTAAAAAAACTGGTATATGTGTTACCTTCATGACTGAAACTTGAAACTCCAGTAATAACTTGTCTCATTTCAAACTCACACATTGAGTAGAAAGGTGTGGTTATCATGCTGATCCATCTTCAACCATTAATTTAGAAAGTGACATGCATACTTTGGCATTGTGAATGCTGAGCTGGATTTAATTTAAGGGCATTTTCATTTTAGCCTCCTGTTGCAAGGATTTACTGTAAACAGTAAAATTGTTACTGATTCAAAATTTTTCAAAATTTTTTGGGACATGCCAAAGCAACTGACGTGTATGATTGTGCTCCTGAAAGCGTAGAAGACACACTAGGATACACTGTCACTGCATAACTACCAATGGATGGCCCACAATATGTAAAATTGTGTTTCATGATTAAAATTTTGGAAAAATGAAGATAAGTGCTGGTATTGATTTTTTTCATTTAGTGTTGAAAAAGTATGGAAAATGTTTTTTGAAAATGTGTGGGGACCCTGCTTGATGCATACCCCATGTAAGGGATGTGCAGTGCGGTTCATTTACCTACACCTGATGGAGTTTTATGTTAGCGTCGAAGTTCGTGGCAAGCAACAATTGTTGAACAGTTTCTCGTGAGTTAGATAATTACTTGAGTCATCCTGATAAAGTGCTAGTAGACATTTGAATGTTTTTAAGCTCAATCTGTCTGTTTGTTGTCGCATGTTAAAATGGAACGGGTTTCACTGCAGGTGATGAATGCGGAACGATTTAAAGTGGACATGGCAGCATTTCCGATAATAAGTCGCGTGAACGCTTCTCTTCTTGAACACAAGGCATTTCAAGTCACTTCTCCAGGAAATCAAATTGACTGCCCGGACAAGGCCTGAAGAGAGACAAGCGTTTTTATTAGAAAGCAATAGTAATGCTCTACCTATTGTTCATTTTACAGCTTGGACCGGACCTGATCTGCAATGAGGGTAGCTGAGTTTTGTTATTTTTGCCCAGATATTTACCTCTTATGCATAGCACGTGTCTGTTTGCGCCAGGATTGACATTATGAAAATCTTGTTTATGAAAATCAAGATGTTCATAAACATGCTGGGCGTGAAATCCTTGTCTTTTATTTCATGAACATTTGTTGCTTAGTAATCGAAACACGGATTTTAGATCATCGTTGACACGCAAAAGACGAAAGATGATCTGGCAGATATTTGAAACTCAGCACAGGCACTATTGCATTAACACTGGACAGGTTAACTTTTCATTCGTGACTGGAATTCCTTCCATTATATCATTGACGATTGAATTTAGGATTCCAAATACGAGGTCCTTTGCAAACATCACCGTTAATGTGAACTTGGTGAATAGTCTTCTGGCAAAACATCAAATATGAACGTTGCAGAGAAAAAGCAATTGTGAACGTTAAATTAGCCGTTAAATTTTCATCTTCCTCGTTGCTTACATTGTTCGCAGCAAAATCGATATTTTTAGGGTGTAATGGTGCTTACATGTGCAGTGTAGGTTTATTTAAAAATATTTGTAGGAGTGATCAACCTATTGCTATCGCGGGCCGCACAACTTTTTAGTCATACCATGAAACCTGTTAAAAACGAAAAAAATTGTTCATCAACAGAAACAGACAACTAACGAAAGTACAGTAGAATTTGCCTAATTCGTCACCTCAAGGGGATTAGAAAAAAGTGACGAATTGGGCGAAGTGACGAATTATGCCAACAGGTGAAAACTCCATCACAGAAGCTCGTGTACTTTATCATAGTATCTCGTATACATACAGGGTGCTCTTATTTGCAGTAAAATAAAAGTTTATGGTGTTATGGCTGAACACAACAATTAATTCCTCTGCTCTATCTGGACTCCTCCATTTAATCAAGCACCTTTTGAATCTTTAATAAACTTTTCCGCGTTCTCTCAATGGGGAGTCGGATCGCGCTTCGCATCTCGTGTATAAATTCGATAAACAAATTGCGAGGTGCAACAATTCTCAGATAAAGATCTTTAATTTGTTTGAATTCCCACACGTTCTAGCTACTTGGACATTTAAAGCAAAACTGCAAATGACGAATCAGCCGAACAAAACGCTTAGCAGGGATAGAAAGAGGTGACGAATTAAGCAAATTGACGAATTAGACGATGGCGAATTATAGGAACAGAAATGTACACAAAAGATAGGGATTCTGCCGGGACCGACGAAAAAGTGACGAATTAAAGCGAATTGACGGATTAGACGAGTTCTACGTAATTCAATCGGGCTATCAGCTTTGATATCGCATCGCAAAGATTAGAAGCGGGTCAAAGAAAGTTCAAGACAGCTGGTCTCGCCTAAATGCTTCTCGCCGCACGAAATTATTTTACGGGCCGCATGCGGTCCGCTCGTCACCTCTGTTTAAACGAACCTTCCAGGGACGCCCTGGGCGCTGAATCACTGGGAGTGCCGAAAAGTCCTAACAATGTCGCAAGTACTTTCTTCAATACAGTACTCAGTACATTTTCTTCTAAAAGACCCTAGGTTCGAACATGTGGCCACCAAGCTTGTTTCTTACCCCGGCCGCCATCTAACCTCGGTACGACCCTGGAACCTTTTGTACCAAAGCGTTTTCCAAATAGTACGGTATTTTGCGTAGTGTTTTGGCTGAAGTTTCTCCTGTTCGGAATTAGTGACTGTTTTTTTTGCATTATTTCCTTCAAAATGAATTTAGTTTTCTCAACTGTGCCATGTGTTTTACTAAACCGACAGTGATTTGCCTACGTGCGCATGACTCTTCGTGATAAACACGTGACTAATTTGAAAATTAAAGCGTATCAGTTATATGTCAACGAACGAAAGAGCTTGCCGACATGTCTTGTTATCGTTCATCTTTTTGTATTGATTTCATCATTTTCTGGACAATTCTCGAAGAGCTACGTCGCGAAATTTTTCATAAAGATTTTGCTAAGCACTCGTAGCAAGCAGATTAAAAAAGACAGTTGTTAAAAAGTCCAGAACTTTGGGACCGTCACGATCAGCGCAGATAAACTTACAGCCAGTAAGTAATTTTTTCGCAGAAACGCCACGAGAACACTTTGACAGTCAGTTTAAACGGTACGTGCTGCCCAACTGGCTATACATTGTGAACACAATCGCCCACTCACAACAAAAGTACCAAAGTAAATTTTGTGCAAGCGTTAACACCGCAGATGGGTTTAACTGGCGGTTTTAACAAGTGAAAATTTGAAAGTGGTGATCAGAAATTAAGGCCACACCTAAACTTGCCAAACTGCGTTTGTTTTGAAGCTTGTTTGCGGTCATTATTAACTTCCATGATTTTTGTACATTTTGGTTATGTGGGTCGTGCATCACCCGTACTCCTCGTCTGAAGTCCTGTTTTTTTATGATAGAGTAATTTGAATCTTGGACGTTCTGTATTTCACTTTTTTGATGTAATCTTCTTACATCGCATTATGAATTTTGTTTTAATTCGAAAACATTAAAGCAAATTGGCACTTTCTGCTATTGAAGTGCCTTTTTGAGCTTTAGAAGGAACTGGTTTATTTCACTTTTGTGTTATTCGTTATAGAAAGACCTGGAGAAACTGCGCTGTTTGACAATGTTTGGATACGAGGTTGTGCGAACATCTGAGCCGACTGAACTGTGCACTGACAAAAATTTTCCATGCATTCAAGTTTAGGTCGTAGCAACAACCCACTACGGAACTTTTGTATACAATGCCGTTTTTACTTCATTTAACACTTCGGCACCCGGGTGGTTTCGGGGATTTTCGAAAAAAAACGTCTAAACGCACGTGGCTTTGCACGGGAATTTGTCCGGTCCGCTATGCTCTACAGACCGGGTAAAAGTCTCAAAAGACGCGGCAAGTCTTCTAGCCTGCACTCGAAAAAAATTTTTTTGGTTGGGGTGTGCGTTTTTTTGTGAGTGACGTCATAAGTGGAGGACTTTTAGGCCGCCTTGGCCCATTTTGCCTGGCCCTGGGCGATAACCGTTAGGTGGTAGTATTACGCTGAAGTTTTTACTGGAAACTAGGCTACAATCCGAGTCTTTTGATACTTTGGATAACCTGCTGGGGTTTTGGGTGCAAAAGTTGTGATGTAAGTTAGTAAAAATATTTGACTAATTAGATAATTAATTAATTTGTTTATTTTAGATAACTTTTGAACCAGAAACGCTAGAAAGTCGATCAAAGGCTCAAAAGACTCGGACTCGAGCCTAGTTTCCAATGAAAACTTCAGCAAAACAATTTGGCCTAGCGGTTGGGCCCTAGGCCAGGCAACATGAGCCAAAATGACCCTAAAACTACTTCACTTATGACGTCAGTCACAAAAAATCCGCACCCCCCAACCAAAAATTTTTTTTCGAGTGCAATC
>Ga0210059_1008153_pt1 | contig 16582 bp, 9 predicted proteins | sample Ectturendosymbi2_FD_188042 | JGI IMG/M metagenome (GOLD analysis project Ga0210059, IMG submission 188042) | Ecteinascidia turbinata endosymbiont from Florida, USA - Sample 2 (SPAdes) (version 2) | ecosystem: Host-associated > Tunicates > Ascidians > Unclassified | place: Key West, Florida...
CTGATGGATCCAATGGGACTGCAACTGGAGGCACCACTGGAAATGGGACTGATGGATCCAATGGGACTGCAACTGGAGGCACCACTGGAAATGGGACTGGTGGATCTAATGGGACTGCAACTGGAGGCACCACTGGAAATGAGACTGTAACAGGAGGCACCACTGGAAATGGTACTGATGGTTCCGATGGAACTGTAACCGAAGGCACCACTGGAAATGGTTCCAATGGGACTGTAACAGGAGGCACCACTGGAAATGGGACTGATCTTTCAAATGGGACTACAAGCGGAGGCTCCACTGGAACTGGGACTGGAGATTCCAGCAGAAATGAAACAAGCAGTGAAAGCACAACTGATCCTGTAAAACCAAGTAAATTAGGCTTGTTTTTATCAGTTTTACCTTGCATTCCCAAAAAATATGCTTCAAATCACATTTGCTGTTTCCTCAAACCCTATAGCATTATTCTTTTTTTTTAATTTTTTTTATAGATTCTTTCTATAGACCGATGTGATTATTATTGTCGTAGATTTCTGAAACGGTCAAGCACATGGTGATCCTTTGGTTTGAAAGATGTAAAAATGCTTGATTAATTACACTTAGACTACTATTACAATTACACTTAGACTACTATTGTCTTCCTGAAATAGGTTCATTTTTTCAAATAATATGCTGGCAAGTGAAACTCGTAAGCACCAAACATAAATTTTTCAGATTTAGTGCTTGAATAAAATATTTGCTCGGAGCGGTTGACTTATTAAACTATATGGCGATCATGTTTTTCCAAACGACCTTGAAAACATAGCATGGTTTCATTTTACATGATTTGTTAGCATTCCAAGCTGTTTTTTTTGCTGAAACATTTAAGTCATTTGTCCCATAGTATTGAAACCCGCCGTAAGACTATGCACTGGTCTGCATTTTCGGACATTGTGGCCGAATTGACTTAACTATTTCGGTCAGTGAAAACAACAAGGTCTATGACCGAAAAAAAACTAGCTTTTTAAGTGTCTTGAACCTCCTGTTTGATGCTGTTACTTCGAAGACACTAACGCGTAAAACTCTGTCAAAGCGTGATGCAAACTTACATTCACCAGTTGCTTGACTTCTGTCATGGAATTATCTAAAACCCTGTCGCTGAAAAGACATTTGAATACAGTCCATTAGGTTCTCCCAATCGTAACACTGGAACCCTCCAATATATGCCTTAAAATGCACCCTGTGAGAGATGACGTCACACTGTTGGTTCGATTATTGTCACTTTGCAGCAACTTTGTGTAGTATGTGGCAAAAGTCAGTGAAGTACATCAGCAGTAATTCAAAATTATTTCTTTTTTTTATGGATACAGTATTTATTCGATTGTTAGCCACCCTTGATCGTAAGCCGTACGAAATGGTGTTAAAAATGAATGTAAGCCGCTTTTGAACACAGGTTACCGAAGCTTCCGAGATACTTTCGCTTACTAGCACGTTTAGCACTTAATTTGGTAACCCTGGTAATGATGTTTACACCACTACAACTGCCTTCTGTTCATCATAATCCCTCCTGTGAAGAGCATACGAAAAGAGAGTTTGGTCGACAAAAAGTAGCCATGGAAAGACAGCGTCATCTAGACCTTTCGATCAGGTGAAGTAAAAATATGTAAACCGCACGAAATGATGAAAGAAACATTGCAAGCTGCGGCTTGCAATCGAATAAATACGGTAGCACTTTCCATGCCCACTCAAATGCAGTGAGCTGAATATTTCCTGTACGAACGAAAGTATTGGAAGAGGTGAACCTAAGCAGCTGCTCCATAACATCAAAACTGACAATCATGAGAACCATTCATGTTTATATTTGGTTTGAAATCGGGTTTATCAAATGGTTTTTGTTCAGGCGCTGTGAGACACTGTTTTCATCATATAACTTCTGTAAAAATTTTAGCATATTTAGGTACAAATTTCTATTCACAATCCAAACTACGAAGTGCGTTACTCGTATGTACTAACCTGCTGAACCCCATTGATGAGATAAAAATAGTTGTTTTGTAGAGGTAAGTTCAAATTTTGATACAAAATATTCTTCCATTTCACGACAGAAAAAGCAAACAGAAGCTGGGTAATCCTTTATTTTGCTGTGTAGATGTTTCTTTTGGTGCTGAAAAAAACATTTCTTGTTGTTAGTTAATTACACCTTTCTGAGTGGTGTTGTTTTGCTAATAACTGAAAATGCACTTTTTCTTCGCATTTGTAAAATAAACCACGTTCTTGTTAAAGTCCTATCTCTTAACTCGCCTTATTCAACCTTCTGCAGTGAACTGAATGCCATTTTTCCCGCGATGCAGATCTTTCTCTATTCTACGAAAAACTTTGGTTGCAGCCGTCGTCGAAAATCAACATATTGACAAAGACAAATGTTTTCCGACCATGTTGAAAAAAGGTTTTCCCGCCCATTCGTAGTTAAAACGGAAGGAACACCTAAATACTTACATAGCGCTGAAGAAGTTTCGAAGTGAAGTCGAAACTACTTGAGCTCATGTAGAAACTCAGTTGAGCTCATGCTGCGGAATATACCCTCATGAGAGTAAAATATTTTGATTACATTAGATATTAAAAGTCGGCAAATGATTTCAAGTGATAAGCTTGTTAAACTGCGTTTATTGAAAGGCGATGTTCTCAATGCTAATATCGGATTCGCAATGAAGGAAAACTTGTGAAGTTTGCATAGTAAGCTTCATTTTAAAGTTGTTCACACTAACTCATAACATATAGCGCTGGCGGCTACGGCGTTGATAAAACAAGTTGGTTACGCTTGAACTTCTAAGCGTTTCTTTCGCGAACCAAGCCGCTGAAATTGGATTGAGGCAAAATCCTCTGATCTTTTATCTTTCGGACTATGTGTTTCTAGTTATGCGAAATCGCTACTAGCTTAGTAGGTGTTTTAGACAAGTAGTTGCCAACCAGTGGGCCATTGCCCGTCTTAGTCCCCTAGGCCAATTTCCAAATGGACCACCCACGGCGCATAAAAATTGTTTACAACGCCAAATGAATTCAAATAAAAAAAGCAATTATAGTCAACCAAACAATTTCTACAAGTTTTGGTAAGAAATGCTTCTAAATAGTGTAAGCTTGGTGTGGTAACCAGTATAAAAGTGCAGGACAATGTACCCAACGAGATACCGGGTTGCACGCTCCATTTTTATCCAAATGCCATCTTGGTTATGTTAAGGCCCAGAAAAACTTAGATGCTGTTTTCGTCGTTGGTAATTATAGAAAGAGATATTTTTGAAGGTATGTAGGGCGTCGGTAAAGGTTTGTCCAACACGTTCCACTTGTGAAATTCAATTTTGATGAAAATGATCGTTCAAGAGCAAGTGTTTTTGTTATGCTGATAATAGATTCATAATTTGTATTTAATGCAGGCATTTTCAGCAGGAAGAAAGTTACAGTGCCCAAGCCTAACCGGGTCTTTGGAGGTAAAGCTGAGTTTCTTTTTGGCGACTATAACTGGGATCGCAAAGTTGATGTTATATTTGGCAGAAGGGATGGTCCGGAAATCTGGTAAGTGAAGTTTATTTACGTTCTGCCTAGGTTAGTCAACTATTTTTGTTCATCATCCAAAGGCCATGATAGAAATCTTTTCACTCTTTTAACGTGGCTGTTGAACTTGCCTTCCATGTGGTTTGTAATATGTATTAAAGTTAGAGAAAACGATTTGTGTGTGGCAGTGTAGCATATTCTCTAGCCATCATAAAAAAGACTTACGCAATCAGCTTGACGTCGCTTCCTAATTGGTGGGTGGTTGCCAGGGGCGACGAACGCCAGGGCAAAAAATGAAAGAAGAAACGCTTACCCTGGAATATTTTATTTTCTGTGCCAGAGATAAGTCGGATCCAGCGGAGCAACAGATGCGACGGTTAGGAAGTAAACAGGCTGTCCAGCAGTAGTGGTCCTATGCATGCAGAGCAGGGATGGGGGAACTTATTTACCTTGAACGATGTCAAGAAGCGAGAGAGACTCAGGCCCGTTCGCTCCCCTCCTGGAAAAATATGTTGGACATAGTTTAAAAATTCTGGGCACCTCTCAGAAAACATTTCATCCCCACTTGGTGTTCCAAGCTGGTTACGGGCCTGGAGAGACCTCTTTTGACTGGCGGTCTAATTGTCCGCTTGTCATGGAGTTTCGTTTTGACCAATTTTGTGTTTTAACATGGGTAAAGAAAATTCTGATGCGGGCCATATCAAACGTTCATGCGGGTTCATCACTGTTCGCAATACTGTGTTGATCAGTTGTTACCATAACTATAATATACTTCCGGCTCCGTCAAAATGGAACTTAATCCCACGTGTATACGTTAGTTGTTTACATTTCGTTGTAGGACGATAAGAAGAGCGCGGCACGGCCATGTTTGGAACACTCCTAAAGGACCTGTTTTAAGCGAAGCTGCTTTGAACGAATGTTCTCCTGAGAAGAAGTACGTTGGCGATTTCGACGCCGACGGCCTGGACGACATTGTTTGCAATTCTCACAGAGAAAAGTGCGTCGGGTTATAGTTTTTACGCTGGTTACCTTAGTTGTTAAGTCATGGTAAAAACAAAAATGTGTTAGTATTTTTATTTTTTAAAATAATCCTTCGCAGTCTCGGCGAAGCAATTTCTGGGAGAGACGGGCTACAGTCTGCCGGTAAAACTCAGAAATGATGTATTGTATACAGATGCGTTCGTGTATCGCAACGTCTCTTGCCTAGACTAAGATTACTTCGGTCATCCTCAAGAGTCGACACCCGTTTTCGTTCGTCTCCGGTCTCCAACGCTTAAAATAGCTCTAAAAATACAACCTGTCCGCCGTTGCTTGAAATCTACAACAAAAAGAAAAACAAAATGTGGAAAAAATGTACGAAATTTGACGAATTGAAGCTCGGACGTGTCGTGGCCCTTTTTCGCCCCAATTCAGGCAAATTTCTGATGAGGTCAGCTATAGTGAACGAAGAACCATATTATTGCACCATCAAACGCTAAACTGCGGTTTCAGTTACCAGGAGGAACGCCGAAGCAACGGCATGGAGGAGTAAAAAAGTAGAGGGCACTAGAAACTCAATAAATACAAGATGGCTACAGCGTGCGGATCATTTGAAATCGTTACATTGCGCATTTTAGCATTATTTCGTTTTTACGCACCACAGGTTCGAACCTGTTTCCTTGCGTTCAATGCAAAAGCGCATACATACAAGGAATGATCGATGATCGTCGAATTTACATGGTGCGCAACAATTTTGACCTTAAAAAATGATAACAGAAATCATAGAAAAACATTCTTAATCTTCTAGATGCGCGAGAAGCTGCAATAAATTTGTTGAAGGGGCAGGGAGGACAATGTCTCTGCTTTCCGGCGTCCCTAGCGACCAGTCGACAAATTTCCAACTGTCAGGGCTCGGCCTCGACTTTCTGGACAAAATCTGAGCTCGGGGCTTACGATGTTGCGTAGACCAGGGTTGCGGAGTCGGAGATAAAATGTCCGACTCCAACTCCGAGCTTTCCAAAATTTCCGACTCCTTAAACATAACGTTATTGAACTTTGGCTATCAACAATTTTGTAGCAACTGCTTCAACAGAAAGTTTCAAAAGAAAATCTACCGTTTCTCAACAGCACGAGTTGGGATTTATGATTTCTAACTGCTGAGTGCAGTGTAAAACAATGATTCACTTGGACTTCTGGAGTCGGAGTCGGATAAAAAACCTCCGATTCCGCAACCCTGTTGCGTACACCACTATATGGATAAAGTTTTTTTTTGGATTATTTATAAAACTCTATCTTGCATTCAAAATCTTATTGATGAAAATAGTTATGTATGTTTCTCAATTAACACGAAGAATTTTCTAACTTGATTAGACAATCTTTTCCCAAACCCACACACAAATTAAGTTTTCACACGTATTTTAATTACTAAATAAAAAAGTTTATCGTTTTTGGTTAGGACTAGGTAAAAAGTTTATCGTTTTTTATTTGGTTGTTATCAACTTCTAATTGTTGAAGTTTTCTCTATGCGTTTCTTTGAATTTTTTGTGTTTTATGATTAAAAAGTAACAAAAACTTTCTGCTGTTCAAAGTTCGAGATTTTTTGAAAAAGGCACACTAATTCGAAAGGTTACGCCCGATAGATAAGGCTGTAGATCACAATCGAAGTATACAGTCCTTGTGCATGTACAAGCGGTGGCCTGTAGAATTGTGCAGCATTTAAACTTTGCTGTTATGCAAGATGATTTTCAATAAACAAATGTCGTAATTCGTGCATATCATGATGGCATGACTCTACGAAATTAATGATTTTGTTTTATGCACGAACCAATTTATTTAAGCAATAAGTATGTTGCCCTGCCAAGCTTGCATGTCAAAAGTGCAATGCAAAATCACCTGAAGCTGATATATAATTATTTATATCTTTACAAACTGCCAGTGATGGCAGGCCAAGGCCTGAAACAATCATTGACAGCGCGAAGGCAAACAAAATATTCCCCATAATAGTATTAAAATTCGCCGTAATAGTATTCACTATAGGCCCGTAGCCTCAGGGGGAGGCCCCTCCAAATTTTGTTGTACCCAGCAAATGTTTTATTAAAGCATATAATAAAAACAAAAATCTTCCCCCTCTAAAAATTCATTTTGCCTCTCTAAATTTTGAAACCTGGCTACGGGCCTGATTCACTAGTCTATATTTTCGGACATTGTGACCGAATTGACTTAATTTTTTTTCCTGTAAAAAATCGATTTTACTCGAGCTGTGAGATAGTGTTGTTTCCTTATATCGTTGCAGTAAAATGATAGTGAAGTTGATGTACGATGTAGTCAAAAACACCACACGAAGTCGGATGTTTTGCGAGGCGGATTATGACGCGACAATCGTGCTCGATGCTAACGGCGACCAAAAGGCCGACCTTCTGTGCAACCATCCTGATGCGAAGAACTACGACCTGGTGTACAGCGTACACCCGAAAGGCCAGCTGTATTTCGTAGCAGCTCCTAAACCTGGAGAAGAAACTTTTGCTCCGGGCCAAGAATACTCCCGAGTGGGCGAGTTTTTCGATAGCGGTTGAGCCTCTCCTTTTCTTCGGTAGCCGAGGACCTATAAAACCTTCAGTGAAGCAGGACAAGATAAAAGTTGAAGGTCTGATTTTGTTGCCAGGCTTGAGGAAGAACGGTCGTAGTCTGGCTCCACTGCAGTTAGCAACATGGAGTTGTGAATTGCCCGTACCGTTATACAGTTTTCTGAAAACATTCCTTTCTTGGCTAGTCTTCTAGTACATGTTCTGACTTCTCAGCGGTGCTAGACGAAGCAAAGCTTGGCGAACAAACATGTGTTTTGCTTTGCTAGCTGATAAGGCGCTTGGCAAAGAGGGTCGAGGCTTCGCTGTGCCAAGATTAGTTGCGTTTCGTGAAGATGTCTTTCGACAAATACACACGAAGCGTTTTCCTCCCTGGCTATTAAGATAATGTGTTTTCTTACAGTTTTTTCGTCGTGATTTACTTGGTTGGAAAACTTCGTCTTTGTTTGGTTTTTACTTATCGCCCACACGCAAAAAAAGTTGGTTGGAAAACGTCGTCTTTGGTTTTTGCTTAAAAGGCAACATGCCGCTAATTTCCGTGACACGTGCGTGTTGTAAAAACGTGCCGAAAACGGAAATTTTAAGTTAAAGAAAAAAACTTTTCGAAGTTTTTTACAAGTAATATTGTCAAAAATTTTGTATTTGTATATAGAAAGTTTAGAGTTGTTTGTGACATTGCTGCCGATGATTAATAAACGATGTAATGTCAGATTGATACACGGATCGGAACAAACTTCAACATCTGCAAAATTTTATTTGTCTAATTTTAAAAGAAGTGGAGCGAATTGCCAGTAATTCCAATCTAATTTGAAAAAGCTGAAACGATTCTAGTGTCCGGAACAAGAAGATTGGTAGACGGATCGGAGAAGCAAACGCTCAGTTCTGCGCGAGGCTTACCGATCTGTGGTCATCAGGCGTGATTTCAGTAATACTTGGCAGTCAAGTCTCGTTACGGGTTCACTATTGTAAAAGAAATTAAGCCTACTCCACAGCACCAGTAGCGGATATTCAGTGAATACCTGGAAATAAAGAAAAAAATTAAGAAAACTGTATTTTGGACATTCGCTAGATGTATTTTGGACATATTAACCAGTGCTGTATCAGCCCAACTCTGCCCCCCCCCAAAATGCTTCGAAGAGCCCTCTAATGGTGATTTATAAAAAAACGTTAATGTTATGCGACATCTCGAGGCCGAATGGACTTCAAAACATCCTAATTGCGGACAATTTTGGCAGAACCAGGCCCGTAGCCAGGTTTTGAGGATTGTTGGGGCAAAATGCATTTCCATGGGGAAAAGATGTTTATATTTCTCAAATGTTTGAAACAAATTTTCTGAGCACAACAAAATTTGGGGGACACAAAAAAAGATTTCGGGTAACTGCCTCCGAATGCCCCCGTGTCTGCGCGCCTGGGCAGAACCGTCGCCAGGACGTCTTCCATTGGGGACCTTCATGTTGGTGCAGGGGGAGATAGAGATTCTGAATATTTATTTTTAATTAACAACACAACAGCATTTGCAGATTTCGCAAATTAACTATAAATATTTTCCCGCAAATACGCATAACAGGCTCGTGCAAAGAAATTTGCAGGAAAGCAGAACCAATCCTATCGTTCAGTTATGAAAACATTACTGAAGGAGCAAACATGAGGCAGGTCAAAGCATGTGCGTCGCGATGAACGTTTTTTTTCATTAGCGCAAATTGATAAACTTACCATGAGCTTAAGTGAAATATGCTTATAAAGAGTGCGCATTGGGCTTTTTACTGGCCGAAATAAGCATGCATAAACCTTGCTGATATCTGGACTGTTGATCTCTGGGAGCATGTCACATGGTTAGATTAATAATATTTTGTACCTCAAATCGCGTATAAATGTTTAAAAAATATAGACTACTAAGTGGACGCAACGGTTATCAGTCATAATCCACTAACTGCATTCAGTGGCGTAACTGACAGGGGGCAAGGGGACAAGCCGCCCCCCCCCCTGGCAAGCTAAATGTAGAAACTGGGCCCCCTCTAGTTGACATTTTGATATTTGGTTTTAAGTTGTTTTTTTCGGGGTGTTTTCATTTGTTTCAGCTAGTATAGACATCCAGAGGTTCAATATCATTTCTTAACTTTTTTCTTAGTTTTGGGTAGTGGGCCCCCTTCAGCGAAGATTTGCCCTCCTGGCTCAATCCTCTAGTTACGCCACTGACTGCACTACTGTGTTTTGGGATACCCCCAAATAGACTTCTACCTACACAATTAACTCTATCTGGCTGTCTACACAGCAGGCTGCCCAAGTGTGTAACTTTGGTCGTAACCACCAAAGGTATCTTGTTGCTATGCAGTACATAATAAGAGAAGACTACCTGGGCTAGACATAGTAGCTTACGTTTTTTTAGAACAATCCCTGCACATAATACGTTGATCAAGTGGAAACCTGACTTCTGGACGTATACAACAAGGTATGTAGGCAGGGCCGGACAAATGAACGCGAAGCCCATCAGGGCAAAGTCGTGACCGCGAGGCCTCTAACACGCTTAACGCAAGTGCGCCCTTCGCTCCTTTGCCAGCAGAGACAGGTTGCGAAACTTGCTAGCGGATTGTTGTACTCTTGGTCTTTATTGCGTAACAATAACACAGTAATACATCTTCAAATGTTCACTTCAAGTTATGGCAGTAGGCGTTTTGCCGCATGTGACCAGGGCTCCCACTGAGTTTTTTTTCCATCCCAGATCTTTTTTTTTAGTCGATCTGTGTGTCTAATGAAAAATCGCGTGATATATGTGCTTTTTGAAGTGATAAACTCATCAGCAACTTCAATGTATTCAATACTACAAAGATAACTTTACATTACAGTGTTTACATGCGCACATCAGGTGAGAAAGTACGTATATCGGATGAAGTGAACGTGTTCTATCGCTTTCATCTTCTCATAATATTATCATTGTCAGGCTTATATACAGTGGTGTGTTTAAGGGAAGGCAAGCGAGGCACTTGCCTCGGGCCCCCTTTGCAACCGTAATGTGCAAAGTAGCCTACCTTGCTTTCAAATGGGGCCCAACAGCAACTGCAATGTATAAGTGGGCTACTTTGCTTTCAAAGGGGCCCCCAACAGCAGTTGTAATGTGAAAATACCTTGCTTTCAAAGGGGCCCAAAATAACTGTAATGCACTTTTCTTTCAAAGGGCCCCCCAACAGCAGTTGTAATGTGAAAATACCTTGCTTTCAAAGGGGCCCAAAATAACTGTAATGCACTTTTCTTTCAAAGGGCCCCCTAACTTCACTGATTTTTAGTGCATCATATTTCGATTTGGGGATCGAAGTTTTCTCTGGGGTGCTAAGTGGTGACGGGACTGGAATTTTGGGCCCCAAGTGACAGCGTGGGCCCCCCTTTTGGGGGGTATGGAGTGCGGCTGATACGGCTCTGATAGTAACTGCCTTCAATTGCATTGTTTTCTTAAGCGGTGGATATATTTTTAACACGGCCGAACGTTTTTTGCTTGTCTGCTGAAGCATGACTCCAGCTTCTTCAGTAACAACCAAAGTTAAATAAACAAACAAAGAAAAGAAATAAGCCAGTGGAGCTAAACTGTAGTGCTTTTAAAACAGCCAGTTGGTTCACGTTGTGTCGCTATAGCAAAGTGCAGGAAGGGTTTTGGCTTGTCAATCAAGCACAGCCAGCCTGGAGCTGTGTTTACCGCAGCGCCAGGCTGGCAAGTGCAGTGGCCTGTGACAGGTGCCACAATCGGTGTGTTGTGTTCATCCTAGTGAGAGGCAGCGTACTCAAATTGTATGCTCTAAAGCAGGGGTTCTCAAACTTTCTCTGGCCATGTACCCCTTCAGCGTTTGAATAGATGAGCATGTACCTATAAACATGGGCGCCGGAAGCATTTTTTTCCAGGGAGGGACCACTAATATATTTTCCAGGGTTAGGCCAAAAATATTTTGCAGGGGGAACATAAGTGGCAAAATTACAGTTTGACCACTTGAAACTTAGAAAACAATTTTTTTGCAAAAAAAGTTGATGGAAAAATGTGAAATTTCAAAATCCTGGAGGGCCCTTGCCCCCTCCTTCAGACACCCATGCTCCTAAAACTTCTTTTGACAAAAAAGCTGAGGAAGATATCAAAAATATATTTATCAATAAGCACATGATGACGCCTCAAGAACGGCAACCCACAGGAATCTGTCCTGGCGTCCCTTCTCTTCAACACCTACATCTCTGACCTCCCAATCACCGTCTCCAGAAAGTATGCATATGCTAGCAATCATCCATGCTGATGGAGACTGGCAGGCAGTGGAAGTGGTGCTGACCAAGGACATGGCAACTGTAGGTGAATACCTCCAGACTTGGAAGCTAAGGCTCAGCACTACAAAAACGGTAACGGCAGCCTTCCATCTTAACAACAAGGAAGGTAAACGTGAGCTTAAGTCAAATACAACAACGAAACCCTGCCCTTCTGCTCTGAGCCCAAATACCTCGGAGTAACGTTGGACAGGTCGCTCACGTATCGCCGACACCTTGAGTCACTTCACAAGAAGCTGACATCACGCGTCGCACTCCTGAGGCGGCTTGCTGGCTCCGGCTGGAGCCAGGCTGGGGTGCTGGAGCAACAACCCTGCGAACAGCCACACCAGCCCTGTTGCATTTAACTGCAGAGTACTCCTGTCTGGTGCCGCAGTGCTCATACCTGCCTCGTCGACCCCGCCATCAACGACGCCTTGCGAATTGTGACTGGATGTCTGCGTCCTACACCAACGGACAACCTTCCAACCCTCGCAGACATCCAGCCTGCTGAGCTTCATCGCAATGGAGCCACACTGTCTCCAGCGCGTCGTGCCGTGGAGCCTGGACACCTGCTCCACTCAGTGCTCGCCCGTCCACCGAGTGCAGATACACGGCGGTTCAAATCGAGACACCCTTTTGTACACGCCGCACAACATCTCATCAGTTTATCTGACAACAACAACATACGTACGGCGCAGTGGGCGGATCATCAACGGAATGCGGTTTGGGCGGACAATCTGGCTTGACCGCCTGCACACCGGTGTTGGACGTTTCCGTTACTGCTTGCACAAACGGGGCATGGCTTCCTCTGCGGCCTGTGAGTGTGGCACAGAAGAACAAACCGTCGACCATGTTGTCCTCCAATGTCCAATCCATCGACCTCCGTATGGACTACATGGTCTGACGGTTCTGGACGATGAGACAACCGAATGGCTGCTCAACACCTGCCCCGAGATCGAGTGCGGCCAAGCAGTGGTTCGAACAACTCTCTCAAAAGAGGAAGTAACGTAAGACGCTTCAGACTAATTCACATTTATAAATAATTTGAAATGAATTATGTATAAACATATTTTTCCCTTCTATTGCTAACTTCAAAAGTACCCCTTCAGATAAGCAAATGTACCCCTAGGGGTACATGTACCCCAGTTTGCGAACCCCTGCTGTAGAGGATTGAAAACTTTTTCTGTTGAAAAATTCATAAACACAATTGAGCCTTGATCATAACTAAAATTTCGCATGCGGTTCGCTATTTTGGATGTACATGAAAAAATCAAGAGGCACGGTTCTCCCATCAAAACGGTTGGGACAAGTTCCTCAGCTTTTTTCTAACTGAACGACTGGAGTAAACAAAATAATTTTTGATTGAAGAACACAACGTATTTGATATCAATCAACCTCTTATTACACAACATTTTATCGTGAAAGCCGTTCATCAATAACTATTCTTTGTTTTGACTCCCTGTACTTTCGCACGTATTCAGAAATTTTTTCTCAGTATTAACCTGTCAAACATCCGCCTGGCATCTAGATAAACTGTTTAATTATTACCCTGTGAAGATGAAATATAATAAATCATTAATTGCGCATTGTCAAACCGCATGTAACACTTTACCAAACCACAAAATATGTCTTCCACTCTGTGAGCAAACGTCACAGAGGTGGCCATGTATTTGCAAGGGGCCTCGCCATGCAATTCCCCCTTTGTTACTGGACCTGACAACGATCATTTCAAGACGCAGAAATGTACCAGTAAGGAGAGCTTAAAAAGTTGATTGGGAAACTAGTGGTATGTTGAAATAACTTTCAAAGTATAGGCCTACCTTTGACTTGGTCTCCATTTTGGTCTCCAAATTTTTCTTCCAATTGACCATTAGCAAATAAAAGTTCGAAATATCAAAGTTTATTGGTGTAATATATCTAGTATGCAACAAAGCAAAAGACACTTTCAAGCGATGTACAAAATTATGGATATAAATATATGAAGAAGATAATGCACTGCTACTAATTTTGATAAACAACAGTAACTTTATAGTCTTTTGCGCGTTGAAGACAAAATGCAAAATATCGATATTAGTATTTCAAATAATCTGATACGCAGTTTGTGCCCTTTTATTTAGCAACATGCTACCCTATTCTCAGCAAGGCAGCAGGGCCGGAATAAGGGGGGGGAACGGGGGCAATTGCCCCGGGGCCCCCGCTTCAAGGGGCCCCCGTGATGAAATTTATTTGTTTCAAATAAAACAGCCGTTTGAAAAATTTTTGTGATCAGAAGCGATACTAGATTACAACTCTATATTATTTTCCTAATTCCTATGTTGTGTTAAGCATCATGGGCCCCGATAAGAGCAACTGATTTCTCTACAAATTCGACTGTCTTCCAGTTTTTGCAATCGCTACTGAATAGCCTAGAAGTGTTTTAGGTTTTGTTCAATGCAAATATATTTAATTTCGCTGGTAACTTTTTCCTAATAGTCGTTCTTTTGGCATGGGTATGACTCTCTACTCCTGCATCACGCCTATTGCACAAATGTCACGAAAATGTTACTATTTGCGTGCTAAAGCTAGTGGTTGCTGACTAGTTTAGTATCAATCAATGTTGCTACTGGGGTCAGTCTCGTTAACATCAGACTGTTGCGTTTTTCAACATGAGATAACATGAAATTTTTTCGCTACAGTTTCATGTAAGCTAAATGCTTCTATTAACAAACCTAACAAAGCGCGACTACCCTCGTTGAATCTGAAACAGAGCGAAACATCGCCAACGCTGGATCGCTAACCCAGAGTTTTTGTCACACGCACTGGAATCCAGGGATAATTTCACCCGTTATTGAAAAATAAAAAAACAAAACTTCCATTATATTAGTTTGATTACGCAAACTACACTGGAAACGTAACTCTTATTCCGTGGTTTGTGCACTAATACAGTTACTTTGTACTTTAACTTGATGTTATTATTGATGAAAAGGAAAAACACACCTGACCGGGTGGAGCTCACCCAATGTTAGTTTCCAGAGAGAAGATACGAAAATCTATTATGAAACAGCGCAAGAAAAAATACATTGGCTTTGAGGAACCTCTCCTGCTCCGTCCTGGTAAGTAAGCACGCCCTGAGTTAATTACAGCCCTTGATTGCCGCACTTACAGCCCTACATCGCACGGGAGACAAAAAATCACAATAACCATAACGCGGGTGATGTTCACCCCAAACTACTATCTTTTCTCCTGAGTGGAAAAGTGCAGACAGCGAGCACGAGATTTCACGCACCAGTCAACATATCAGACAAACATCTCCAGCTGCTGAAACCTGGAGGGCGCTCCCGCGCTTGCTTAGGTATCAGTGCTCTCACGTTTAGGGATTTTGACCCTTTTTAGGGATTATTTAGAGACTTTCAGAAAATTATTAAATTGTGAAAAAATGAACTATTTCGGTTTATCTTGTAAATCTATTTTTAACATTTATCATGGCACTCCGATTTGATACTGCACCACCACAGATTTAGGGATTTTTTGGTACTGTTTTAGGGATTTAGTAGTTGCATTTGTGAGAGCCCTGTTATAGGTATGAACCACAATGTTCACTTCACGTGACGAGTGGAATTCTTCCTGGCCTAGCGATCCAGGGTTACATGGAGAAGTCGTTTATTTACGTAAGATGTTAGTCTCAGAGCAGCGAAGAGGGCTTCTTTAGTTTGAAACGATAACCAAACACACATTAGGGTGAAAAATTGATGAAAGGATCTTAAAAATCATGAATCTAACTTATTTTCGTCCTAAAATACAGGGCTTTGGAGCAGGCACAAATATGCAACTGCTCCGGATCCAGCTCTGGAGCTCTCTTCTATCACAAAGTAGCTCTGGCTCCGGAGTTCCTTGATACCACTGCTCCGGCTCCATTGGTTAAAAATTTAATTTCAAGCATCTTTGTGCAATTTGAAGTTTCAAGTTTCTAAATTTTCACTCATTTAATCACACAACTCAGTGAATTCAAAGCATTTATTTCTGAAACAGTACACAATTGAAGTTCTCAGGTCCGAGCGAATAATGCGCAGTGCAGAGAATAGCCTCTCCACACTAACTTGTGTTGATGGCAAAGCTGTGACTGTGCATGCTGCTTTTTGCAAAATGGATGGGTAGCGAGAAATTGCATCCATGACAGTCACTTCTGATGACCTATCAATGTTTTCCAGATCTGTTAATACATTGTTTGAAGTCCATTTTGAACAGTCGAAGTGGAGATGAATTACTAGCCGCATCTTCTGTGTAAGTTTTGCGGTGTTTTGCCTGCCTGTCAAGTAGCTTTTCAAAGACCTCATCTTCTGACTCTGAGGTAGATGAAAAGTTTTCAATTCCGCTGCTTTGATTTTCTTCCTCGAACAGGTTTGCACCACATCTTTCCTCATGATGTTTGAGGCAAAGAGCAATCTGGAGTAGAGCAGCTTTCCCTTTTGCACGTTCCTCATCGTTCAATGTCACCCTCTACATGGCGTCAACATATACTGCTGCCAGTAACACGTTGTTGTCAAGAAGAACCTTTTCACGGCACTCCATGGATGTTCTCACGGCATCAGCCAAATTGCCACCAATTTGAGAAAATTTGAAAATTAACTTTTTCCATTGTTTGAAAAATGACCCTGGTGTCAAATCGGCTGCCTGTAGTTTTTTGGTTGTGAGAAAAGGATGGCGAAGCAAACCTTCCAATTGTTTGACTTCATTCCACTGAGCATCAGGCAGTGATACATCTGGATGTACGATGTCTATCAAGGCAGGTTTTAGATCAAGAAGGCATTCCAGCATGAGGTATGTGCTGCCCCATCTGGTTGCTTGGTCTAAAATGGTACCTTTGTTTGTTTTTCTCCTCAAAATTGCATCAATTTTAGGTGATCTGGCAGCTACCACAACCTGGCGAATTTTGCTGATTAGTGAAGCAACATGCCTCACTTTCAACCCATCACGTATTGCCAGCTGCAATGTATGGGCAGCACATCGCGTGTGTGTCATCGTTTTAAACTCAGAATCGTATCTAAACGCCAAGCTAGTTTCTTCTTCTAATATTGAAATGCCTTCAAGTTCATCTTCATTTTCAGCTACAACAGTAATGGAATCTTCAGATAATTTCTGAACTGCTAGAGTCATGTTTGAAGCATTATCTGTCACTACTGCCAAAACTTGTTGTTTGCTTATCTCAAAGTCCTTCAGAACATCTTCAACCAGCCTCTGGATAAAATCAC
>Ga0210059_1008154_pt1 | contig 16579 bp, 6 predicted proteins | sample Ectturendosymbi2_FD_188042 | JGI IMG/M metagenome (GOLD analysis project Ga0210059, IMG submission 188042) | Ecteinascidia turbinata endosymbiont from Florida, USA - Sample 2 (SPAdes) (version 2) | ecosystem: Host-associated > Tunicates > Ascidians > Unclassified | place: Key West, Florida...
TAGACCAGGGAAAAATAGACTATTCTTAACAAATGTATATCTGCAAAAGGTTGGAGTTTGAATAGAACGCTAGCTCCACTAGCGACCTTTTTACCTAGGTGTTCTAAGTGGGAGTTCCACGTTAGTTTAGAGTCAATAAGGATCCCCAGGTATTTTACAGAATCTACTTGGGAGATAGTTTGCTGAGAACAGAATATATTCATACTGTGTCTTTGGCTTTTATCACCGAAGAGAATAAAATTGGTCTTCTTAAAATTGATTGTTAATTTGTTTGCTTGCATCCAGGCTACGACATTAGTTAACTCACTGTTGACAGATTTCTCAAGATCACGAACACTCTCATATGATAAAGTTAAGGTAGTGTCATCAGCAAATAATAATGTACTGCACTAGAACGCTATTGAGAACTATTTTACTCTGCAACTTCCAAGAGCTTCATCAGCTTGATGCTTTTTGTATTACAGTGGCTGATGTATGTTCTTCTTTGGTACAAGGACATCCAAAGCAGTTACCCTTGTCAAGCAAAGCGTCAATTCAACATTCCATTTTTCTTGAAAATCCATTTCACTGCACTTCTGGGTTCCCCTCTATAGTTGATCGCAAGCTATTCTGCAACGGTCAGCCAGACTGCTGGGATAAAAGCGATGAAATAGAACAGGCCCTCAGTCAAAATTCCGTTGGTGAAGTCATGACCAGGTGCGGCGCTCTATCTTAACGTTTGTGTCAGTAGGTTTGGAATTGTTTTAAACCTTAAATTCTCTTTGCTTATATGAGCCTATTGCAAAACTCCAAATCTATTAATTGGTTGAAACACAATCTATTGTAAAGTTTCAAACATTTTTATTTAAAAGATTAATTAAAGTTCATTTTCGATTGAAGTTACTGCGACTTATTCTTACTTTTTTGTGCATCAGACCAGAGGTCAATTAAACATTTCTTTTTCATGTTCAACCATTCGTTTGCCTTTGGTTGCAGTCGACGCATAAGATATGACGAAACGGGGGATATGTGTTGGTAGAACAATTTTGCTAAGAATGGTACAACTATTTTAACTTAAACGTCTGTCAACAATCGAGTCTTTACTCACTCTCTTGATCGAGGTTACTGTAAGAAACGTTTCAGCATCACCACAGTCGTCAAATCTCGCATCTACTTCGCACAATTCAGATATCCGTCGACTGGTTTAGTGACAACAGCCCCTTTCGTTTAGTGAACTGTATACATAATATTCACTGCAGCTCATTGAAAACAGCATAAGACGATGTTTTTTGCAGGTTAAAGTTTGCATTTTTTTCAGAAAATTGCAGTTTTTTTGTAAGTGAAAAAGTTTCTTTGTTTTGTTTTATAAAAGAACCGAACCGAAGTTTTTCTCTCTTGTTGTGACTGTTCTTATGTCACCTGAAACAGTGCATTTCAAGAATCTCGTGTTTGCTTCTAACTAGCTAATTTTTTCCATTTCAACTGATATTCATTTTGTTTCGAGCTACTTTCAGTTTTTCTGACAGTTTTCTTGTTCAATTGCAGCTGCGTTAATTCGGCAAACAACTTCAGTAGAACGTGCTTTGTTCCGAAGAGCCATGTTTGTGACGAACACATTACTTGCATTGGAAAAACGCCTTGTTCCGAGGGTTGTCCTTCACACTTCATGTGCCCGGATGGCGAATGCAAGAAACGATCAACAGTTTGTGATGGCGACGCATGTGACGATTGCAAAGGAATGGATCGCTGGAAAAATGGCCACGGGTGCTGTGTTTTGTTGTTGCTAGTGGAGTATGATGTTGCAACCTAAACCAGCAGCTTATGTTTGCTGGTTGCTGTGCCACGTCAAGAAGCATAATACAGCTATATTTTTGCGATAAAAAGTTTGAAGTCAGTAATGGTTTACCGGTTCATGCAAAAGGTAACCCGTTTTTCATCAAAGCAGATTTCTTTTCTAAACAGGGAATGGCTGTAAACGTTTTGCAGATTTAAATGTTCTCGAAACGGTGAGAAGTGCAAACTTCCTCAGTATCTTCTCTACGACGGAGTGAAGGACTGCGACGATGGTAGCGACCTGTGCTACGCCGATGAAGATGGACCTTTGGCAAATAATCCAAGGTTATTGTTGCTTTTGACCAGGGTCTCCAAATTTTTTGCCAGAAGGTCACATGCGCGGCTACACGCAGAACCGTCGCCAGAAAGTCTTCAACAGCGGGGTTTTACGTTTGTGCAGGGGGGTTTGACATTCTGAAAATGATATAACCCCACTGCTTTGTAGTGTTTCATACTTCAATTTGAGGGAGTTGCAGCTTTGTTTGGGAGGACTAAGGCTAAAATTTTGTGGTTACATTACTGTCGGAAACGTTTCCCCAACATAAAGCTAGGGAATAAATCAGAAAGATACACATTATTACTGGATTATCTGTAAACACAGTATGCAGATTGACTAGGTAAACTGAATTGTCATGATTGTTTATAATTATGTTGGCTAATTTGTCTTATAATAAATACTACGGCCAAAGCAAACGATACAACTGACATCTTGCAAACGTTTCGATAACAACTGTTATCATCTGAAGATGATAACAGTTGTTATCGAAACGTTTGCAAGATGTCAGTTGTATCGTTTGCTTTGGCCGTAGTATTTATTATAAGGCTATTTAGCACTTCCGCTTTTCGTGTACCAAAGTTGGCTAATTTGAATTACCGAATCGGTGTGCACATAAACTTCGTTCAATCAGGAATTCCTGCGCTGGTCTGAAGTCTGCAATCAGAATAAGATTGCCACCAGGCGCGTAGCCAGAGGGGAAACGGGAGCAGTGTCTCCCTTCAATTCCAAAGTTTTCAGGCTAATAAAATATTTGGAGTAAGCCAAAGAAATACTTCAGTGCAAATCAGCCAAACTGCCTCAAGGAACCTATCCTACTTCAATTTTTAGTCGAATTTAAACTTGTATCTGACCTTTTGTAATCAATGACGGCAACTAAAGACAATTAGAGTAACGCTTTTCGCAGCTGTTTTTGACGCACCAGCTTGCTGTATCCCACCTAATGGTTATGTAACCATCATTTCAAGACCATCGCAAATTTTCTTTGATAACCGTGGATGTTACAAATATAACCTATCGGCCTATCCTTGTTTCCAGTGTCAGCGTAGCCTTAAATCAATATGGTAGATTTTTGTTTTTGCCCAGTTCTAAAACTACACGCGTGTATATGGCGGTGATATACATTTTATATGTCGTGAATCTCAAACTTTGGCTGAGAAGCGATTCAGTTTTAAAGTCTTCTTCACTGCGCCATAGTAATTGTTTAGCATCAATAGCATTAATTTTAGATATTTATTTGTAATGACACATATTGTGACGGTTCAATCACAATTATGCGGATCCTTAACCTTTTCATCAGCGGTTTCCCTTTGCCTTGCCGGCGAGTACAAAATCAGTCTTATCAAGATATTATACTCCGACCTGCTGTTCATAAGCTCAGCGTTTCAACTTTCATGCTAATTGCCTCCTTATTCTACAGCAAATAATTATTAATCATTTAACTGCAACGAGAAGAGTCAGCAGAAAAATCTAACGTTAAGTAGCAATATGATTTTTTTGTAAGTGCTGAGGGAATTGACACTGCCATTACTTACAGATACCGAGATAACTTGCAAAGGGTGGATATTAAACTTTAGGGGCAAGCTCTCAGAAAGGGGCCCAAAAAAATCACCATTACGAAAGGTAGATGTGGGATTACGAGGATAAAAGATTAAATTTATGAACCAAATTCAAGAGCATAATATACATACGAAAGGAACAAAAACTTGAAGTTTTGCAGCTGGACACTTGAAAGCTGCCTCCTTTGGCACATTTTCCCATAATTTTTGCTTTATTTTGAAATACATATGACTTGCTTCAGAGTTCCTTTAAATGTAGCTCTAGAGTGATACATAACCTTTTCAACTAAACAATGGTGCAAAGCTCTCAAGAGGGGGGCACGGTATCTCTAAAAAAAGAGGCCCGAGGGGAGTGCCTCGTTATCCTTCCCTAATATCCACCCTTGAGCTTGCAATTTGTCTTGTTGGCAAAGTGCATGTGACTGAAATGAAACTAAATTTGAATTTTTTCCCATTAGGGCTTCACATTCTGCAAACAAGTTATCGTATTTTCTAGAAGCCCGTGATTTTTACAAAGTTAATTACGTGCAGTGTCAAGCAATCTTTACATGCAGCTGAGCGTGGTCAATAAGTTTTGTAATATTGTGGTTGCGATTGTGTTTACTGTTTAATTCTATTTAAAATTATATTTAATTTCAATGAAATCAGACAAATTTAGCAAAGTCTCATACGGAATAAGTTGAACATAGCCAAAGGATCCCACGGATTATCAAATATCCAAAAATTTTTCAAACACATTGAAAGACTCTAGCGTTTACGTTTATCAACTACATACGTGAATTAATCGCTCAAAATTAGATGCCAATGGAATCCACTTCTTATATGCGCGCAAGTTTTGTAGAAGGCCTACTTCGGATGTCAGTGCCTCGGAGCAAAGTCACTGTTCGGCATCGATTGAACGTGCTGTGTTGGTGTGCATCTGAAGCGTGTAAATACAATATAAGAAGCGCAATCGTAATGGCGGCCGCGATGACTTCTTGCTCAACTGCAATATTGGCTTCAAAAACCATAGGCTACTGCAGATCGTGCACTTGTAGCATTGAGAGGTTTACTAGCGCATTTGCAGGAAAGGTTTATGAGCAAATGATGGCATTGATCCAAAGTAGAAGCTTGGAACTTCACTATCAAAACTTTTAAAACTTGTCAATTCAATGAGAGCAGACTTTTTATTTGTCGGCTTAAATCTGAACACAAATGTTCAGGAGAAAACGCCAGAAACATGCATGTTTCAAGGATGATGCTTTGAAAACAAGGATCATGAAGTTTCCAAAATTGAATGAAGATGTTTGAAGTTCCCCAAAATTTAATGAAGATGTTCCACTTGGCCCGAATTTGAATGGAGCTAGTGTGGTTTGGCCAGAGTTGATTTAGTCTGTTGGAATTTACCCAAATTTTTTCCAATTTATGGAAACATCTTTAACTTCACCCAAATTTGAATGAAGTTGTCCCAATTTGCTCAAATTTGATTAAGATTGTTAAAATTTATCCAAATGATTTTGATTTTATCCAAATTTGAATAAAAGTCTTATAATTCATCCAGACATTTCTAAATGTACTAAAATTTTGATGGAGCTTTTCTATATAGTCCATCTTTGAACAAGACTGTTTGAAGTTGCCCACAATTGAATGAAGCTGTTGCAAATTGGCAAAATTTGATCTGACTGATGGACTTCACCCGAGTGTTTCCAGTTTATCTAAATGTTTTTGTTTTCACCCAAGTTTGATTGAAGCTTTTCTTAATTGCCCAAATTTAGTTGAAGCTGATGTACCTTACCCAAATGCTCCTATTTTACTCAAATGTTTCTAATTTTACCCAAAACGTTATTAAAGGTTTTTAGTTGGCCCAAATTCAATGAAGGCTGTTGGAATTACCACATGATTCCAGTTCACCCAAGGGCAGTGTCTATTTTGCCATCAGGGGCAAAAAAGAATGTTTAGGCTATTATTTTGCCGTTGATTTGGTTATTATTTTGCCTTAGTTTGGAAAATAGGCAGTACCTCACATGTGAATGTACAGTAGCTATATACTTTGCCCAAATAATGGCCAATTTTTCAGCGTTGGGGATGCGACCGCATAGCCTGCATCCCCATGCCGTACACTTATGTCTCTACCTCAGGCTCTGGCCTGGGACATTGCGTGTTCCGCCTATCTATCAAACACTAGTGCAGTAGCGTAGCCAGCCCAAAAATTTGGGGGCCAAATAATTTGAATTCTTTTATTTTGGCGTGATAGACACAAAAACCTCGACAGCACGCTTAGAGGCTGAGTTAATTGCATGTAAAGCAGTATGCAGAGCACTATCAAAAGTAAAATTACTTAAAACTCTACGTATGAACTTACAAATATAGCTGTTGTGCATACACAAGAAACAAACGAGCAACAGTATTTGGTTTGGGACACCGCGTCCTGAAGCATAAAACGTATACGTTAAAATATTCTAGAAATTTTTGTGGAGGGCATGGCTCCTTTGCCACCCCCCTGGCTACGTCTATGCACTAGTGGCCATCGAAGAAGTTTCGTAAAGTCGGAGTGGGTCGCAGCAGTTTAAGTAATTTGTAAATCTGTAGGACCTCAACAGCAGTTATTTGCGTAAGAGTCACATTCTCACAGCCACGGACTTAAGCTCGTCTCAACCAGATTCTGACTAGTATCTTCTTACCTGAAATGCAGCAGTGCGGACTGACTTCGCCTTTCTTATAGCGTGAAAAGATGACAGGGCATGCGAGTGCTTGTGTTCTGTCACAATGTCTGACCATCATGTTATGTCACAATACTACAGATTTGTCATAATGCTTGGTGGTGCTGGCGAAACACGTCCGTATTAACACATCACATACAGGCGCGCTGTGTTGATGCAGCGTTGCAGTTAATGTTTGTATGGGGCGCAAAATAGAGGTTTAAGATACTGCAAATAAAAATTACAATTGTTGTCAAGCAATGTTTGCGCCCCCGTCAAAGTGGCGCCCATGGCACGTGCCATGCCTGCCATACCCTAGATACGCCGCTGGTTCATTAGTTGTTAATTTTAAAGAACGTATTTTTATCTATCCTGAAAACTAACGTGTAACCACGGAAGAGTAAAGCGAACCTTGTTGCTTTTTACAAAAGTCTTTGGTTTTTGTTTAACTTTTAGATTAAAATGATGCAACAGCTTTACTTGTTCTTTAATGCATGGTTTCACTGCTAAATTAACATTTATGACACGTTTTCTTGGCATTGCCCTAAGCATAATATCATGTATATACTTGTTTGCGGTTATGCAAATGCCTATCCCTGCTGTAAATCCTTAGAAAACCTAGAGATAACCTCCTACCAAAGACCTTGGTTTTCATTAACGCTTATGGACGCGTTTTTTGAGATCGGAAAAGTGTTTGTTTAAGAAAGATATATATGGTTAGAAAAACATCTGTGAACCCAGAGTTGTTGTGGAAAGAAATTACAAAATTACAAGATCAATAAATGTTGCGATTAAAGCATAGATTGTTTTGAAAGCACTTACCAGTTTTCACAATAAAGTAAGTTGATTGACTGGCCATCAACAGCAATACAAACAAGATGGTGTGGTTTCCTTAAAAATCGAGGTAGGAATGCGGAAGAAGGCCAATAGAGGCTGTCAAGCTGCCCGAAGTTACAGCATGTATGAAGCTTTTTTAACTGTTGTACTCTTTCACAAACGTAGCAGAGTTTTATTTAACATTTTTCAGTAAATCCAAAGGCCCAATGAAGCATACAACAATGAAAAGGGATATTAAGTTTTCTTTATTCGTATTACGTCGCAAAAATATGGGTTGTACAGTCTACTCTAGAACATGATTTCAAACGTTCAGTTGTTTCTCTGAACAAGAAGTAATATAAACAGGTCTTTCTTAAAGTTTTTGTTAGTTTTTGACCTTGCCCATCAAGCTTCAGGGTAGACCATTAATGCCATTTTTTGTTTGTATCTCATTATGTCTTCATGCAATATAAATTTTTGTAACAATCACTGACGTACGCATTAGGTTCGAGTAAAGTACAAATCTTTGTACTGTATAATGTTGATGATTAAATGATCAAAAACACGAAGAAAGTTATGACATGATCAGGACACCCATCACTGGATGGACGCATTTTTTCCGCTCTGAATAGTGGTTGTTTGAATCTGTTTCTTTTTCACTGAAACATTTCGGTCGTTTGTCTCCAGTGTTTTTTAACCTATATTTTCAGAGATTCTGACCGAAATGGCTTATTTTTTTGTCATTTGGAAAATATTTCGGTCCATGACCGAAAAAAAACAGGCTTGAATCGGAAAGCTGTAGCAGAAAAATTCCCAATAAGACACAAACTTTTGTTAGTAACTGCAAAAACAGGTAATGAAAAGCTCAGAAAATATTTTGAAAGCGTCTACTAATTTCCATAACAATCTAGATTGATTGGCTGGTTACTCACGGGGTGGAAGTATTGCATTTGCTTTGAATAAAATGTAACGCAAGTATGTGTAATAAAGGGCTATGCTGGAGGCCAAGCTATCTAAAGACACGCACGATGTATTGTTTGGTTGCCATTTCTTTCATAATAGGTAATATTTCTTCTTTTATCGTTTGCAAGTAGATTTTATTCACTCATAAATAAACAGCAACAATAAAACCTATAAATGAAACGAATATGAGCGATTTTCATTAACACTCTATTGAAACTAAACTATGGAATTCCAACATAGATTCTTGAGTATCTTATCAACTAACAAGCATGATTTTCGAGTGAAATATGGATGAAATCAGCTAATTTTTTTCTTTTCTTTAGCGTTTCCATCAACATTGTATTTTGGGCATTCAGTGTTTACAAATACTGTACAATTATATTGTAAATGATCACGAGTTGCCAATCACTTCTACTCCTGAACCTCCTAAAAATTTTGTACTGACCTTGCACATCCTACAATTATAATCAAGAACTAACTGACTAGCTCTCACACGTTTGACAAGGAATTAAAATTTTTTAATTTATAGGCCTAAACAAAATCAAACAAAAGGACAAGAAATGATGACACCGACTAACATTTGAATATACTCAACAAAAAATAATCACTTGCTTGAAATATATGCAAAATAATGAATTCAAAAGGCTGACTTCAAAAACATTAGAAGCTCTTGGTTTGCTGTAAACTTTCGAGGAATCATCTGACTGGGCTCTGCTCTCATTTGTTCGCGATGATTGCAACTTGCACGTATCTGTTGTACAAGCAACTAAAAACTTGAAACAGAGAGTTGGTAGAATCCGTAAGGAAGGTGGGTTGCCAAATTCTCTTTCAAAACTAAACGCTGCAACGAGAGTTAACGGCGCTGGTGGTAAAATAGGTCAAACAACGTTAGAGGAGCAACAACTTGTGCATGAATTTTTCCACACAGGGGAGTCATGCTTTGAATATTAATTTTTTGGTTTTGTGATATTATTTATACTTTTGTGATATCATTTATACTTTTGTGATATCATTTGTACTTTTGTGATATCATTTATACTTTTGTGATATCATTTATACTTTTGTGATATCATTTATACTTTTGTGAAATCATATATACTTTTGTGATATCATTTATACTTTTGTGATATCATTTATACTACAGATATCCAGAGAGTGAAAACCATGTTTTTCTACAAAAGCGACAGTGCATGCTTCATGTCTATGTGGTTTATTTACTATGACATGGATAACGGAATAGCGCTGGTATAAAGGCGATTTGTCGTTGTAAGCTTTACAATCACGTTTGTTCCAATTGCTGGGTTAATGGAACAAACGCAGTAAATTGAAATAAAATCAAAAGTTGCTACGGTTAGTTAAATCTTGTCCAAAACAGCATGACGAGTTTTAAACCACACGAAAGCTTGAATTAATCTGAACCAATTTCAACCACTAATTCTAAAACCAAAATGTGTTTTAATAAATCAGTAATTTTGCACTGCGCAAATAGAAAAATGAATGTCTTCCCTCCCTTATCATCTAATGCATATTTATCTAAAAAATGTCTTGTTTCATTGTTTTCTTTTTTGTCTTTACTTACGAAAGTGCTGATTCGGGGCCATTTGCAATCCTCAGGGACATACGAAACTCATCGTTTGCCAAGTTAAACACTCGACTCTGCTTCCAATGCCTCGACAAATCTATGTTGGTCGAAAGATCCAATGTGTGTGACGGAATAATAGATTGTCCGGATATGACGGATGAATGTTTATGCGATGGACCAACACCAGAGATTTGCAATCATATTCAACTTCATCAACCAGGAGTAGCGTGCGTAACAGCGCGTTTCAACTGTTACCGTATTTTTCGGACCTTAATGCGCGCTAAATCCTTTAATTTTCTCAAAACTCGGAAGTGCGCCTTAATGCGGTGCGCCCAATATATGAATATGGTTGTGCTTTCTCAGCTAGAACCAATTGTTTTTGATCTGTGGTGCTATTTATTTAATTGTTAGATACGAGTTATTGCAAACAGATCATCATGTTACGTAATAAGCCAATATCATTGGCAGTGAGCAGCATCCGAGAGTAGCTAACACAGTGGTTCCCAACCTTTCTCTGTCCATGTACCCCCTCAGCATTTCGAAAGATGAGCATGTACCCCTTCAGCATTTCGAAAGATGGACGTGCAGGGGAAAGTCAGCACCTACGAGTCACTTTTTATCATATCGAGCGTAGCTTCAACACGGTGCAATATTTTTTGTTCAAAATTTTCCAGTAAGTGTCTTAGGGTTGTGGCACGCTTTGTGGGAATTTACGGAGCAAAATACCTGCAACCTTAAAAGTTACATGGATTATTTCATTCATCATCCAAGCAAAGTTTTTAACGCCAAACTTCTTTTGGTTGAACTTGATGTGACAAAAGGAGAAATAAGGGACCGCATGAATATGTTCTATGTTCGGCGCAATAAAACTACATTCAACACTGCTGAGATGTTTTATGAAAAACTTTTTTTCTAAATGGCCTTCTTCCTTTTATTTCAGCATCTGCCCAATATACAAAAAAACTTTTCTTTTTGCAACCGTATTGCAGAAGCATAACGCTCTTTTTTGGTTCTACCACAGCATCGCTGTCTTCATGAGATGATTCACGTACTTCTGTGCTGCTATTGCTACTATTATAAGTTCTGGGGACCCTAGGTCTAATTCTGGCGAGGCTTCAGAACAATAGCGCAGCCAGAATGAGGCCGGCCGAAGAAACCATGGCCGCGTGAAACAAACTTGCTGAGATTCTAATATGTTGCTGGTGGTTATATATCAATTTTCGACTATTACAAGCTAAACGGATGAAACAGTGGGACCCAAGACAGCGTCAGTGACTGACGATGTCATTAACTGACCCCTCCTGAACAAAATTCTTGGCTGCGCTACTGCTTCAGTTATACATATCTGTACTTTTTCCGTGAAAACAGGCTTTTTTTCCTAGCTTTTGCTTTAACAGGGTGAGTCGGTGATAACGGAAGACTTCTGCTTCTTCCTGGTTGTTATTTTTGTGATACCCTGACTTTTGGAGATGTTTATATCCCTTGAAGAGTTATATGATAGCTGGTGGATGCTACATTTTCAGAATTTGTGTTAAAACTTTCTTCAGCACCCCGATCAAATTTCTTTTCTCAAAGAGTGATAAGATGATACGTCACAAAGCGTGACGGACAAACGTCATCTGAAAATAAATGTTGTTAATCAAAATGGAATGTTTTCGTCTTTTTAAAACCAACTACAATATTAGATGGAGTAGGTTAAATGCACGGAAAAATCTGAAGTGGCCAAGTCGCGTATTGGATCGAGGTTGGAAACCAACTGCTTGGAATTTACGCAGCTTATTCCGCGGTATTTACGCCAGTAGCTTAAGCCCTTTCGCGAAAAAATCCTACAAAATAAATAATAGAATTGCAAAATATACCAATCATGGCTTTTTGTCAAGCGTCTGCATACCTAATAAGTTAGGCGGGACCAAAGAGCCACTGTTCATTGAACCCCACATCTTGTGGCTCATGGATCACTTCCACGCTACTTCGAATCAAAATCATGCCCTCACTCAAACCTGGCCAGCTGATGCTTTTTTCTCTTACTAAAATGCATATTATGTAGCACTTAGTTAACCATATACGAAATGCAGGCAACAATGCAGAAACAACAGCGCTAGGTACAGAAAGTTCAAGGCCTCGTGATTTTACTTCAACTACCTGAAAAGTGATAGCCAGTGACAAAAACCTAAATGCAATACTTACTTGCGTCCCGTTAACATGGGAAACCTAATGAAGTATGAGGAACAGCTAGTGTTGATAGGTGGCGCTAAACCTGTGTAGTTTTCAAAAAAACTGGGTGGTTCATGGGCCCCACTATGATCACAGGTGCTGACCTTCCGCTACCCCTAAAATTTCTTACATTTTAACAAGATTTATCATAGATTTATTTATCAAGATTTATCGACAAAGATTTATCAAGATTTATCGACAAAACATTTTAACAAGATTTATCATAGAAATATTTAAAAATAGGCATATAACGGCTTTTGAGAATAATATTCACTGATATATGTATAAATTCTTGGAAATAACAGATATGTAAATTTACATTTCGCTTCTATTGCTCACCTCAAATGTACCCCTTCGGACTGGCAAATGTACCCCTAGGGGTACATGTATACCCCAGGTTGGGAACCTCTGAGCTAGCGCATACCACAGATAGTATTACTCTGCAGGGCTCCAGACTACATTGGCATACAGCGAATCACACGCGCACAACTTTTATTTTATTCTATTCGTGTCTAGTGGATTAGGCATGTGTGACAGATTTTAAGTTCCCTTGTATGTGCGGTAAGCCGAGGGAGGTTAATCTGTCATTACATACGATGGAGGCTTATCTGTCACACATGCCGATTAAACTCACTCCCATATCATCTGAGTTTTGCTTCATTTAATGCGCCTAATAATCCGGTGCGCCTTATGTATGAAAAAAGTACAGCCAGCATTCAATTTCTGATGCCGCGCCTTATAATCTGGTGCGCTTGATGGTCCGAAAAATACGGTAACCATAGTAACCATAGAGGGAAAAGTCAGTTTTTTCTAGGATCGAACGTGGTTTTCCTTATTCAAAAATAATTTGATAAATTTTCTTTAACATTATTTTATTTGCTTTTTCTGAATATAAAAGTCACCTAGAAACTTGTGATCACCATTTTTCTGAAACCACTAGGAGGTTCCTTTGCATTTGCTTGTGAAAATAGGAGTTGCGTCAGCACTTGCTGAGACTTCAAGCGCGATAAGCAACAACCATTGTATACGTCTCCATAAGACACGAACGCGAGGGCGGCAACGCCTCTTTGAGATGTAATTTGGTCTCTAACTTACAAGTTGTTTGTTCAGACGAGACGAAAGCTGCGCTGTTGGAAAATTTATCTGCTCCGACAGACGTTGCCTCGAAAGGAGTTCAGTTTGCGACGGAGTTGTGGACTGTCACGATGGGTTGGACGAACAGTAAGTAGAAACTTGGGCGCGTACTTTCATGGCACCGACCTTCTTGGCACGAAACGCAGTTGTTCGTTTGCATTTTAGTGTTGTTTTCATTATTGTTTAACATCACATGGAATCTGAACACTTGAAGTGGTTTGGACTGTGGCAAACGTTTTTTTGCAAACTACTTAAAAAATCAACCCATTTTCAAAAACGCAAGTTATTATCATTGTTTCAATTCATGCGAAACGTTGCAGAAGAATGGAAAATGAGGTTTACGAGACCACCAAGACGTTTGTTTTACGGAATCAAGAGATCATATCCTAAAAATTTGACAAAGAGAAAAAAATTCCAGAACTATTTTGCATTGCGTGGCATCAGTTTTCCATACTTAGAAAACAACTCCCGCAATCTGTATCACACAACTAAAGGACGTTAAATACCCTATTTCAGCTTCGAAACCTGCTTAGACCAAACCCTGCTCTGTCGTTAACAATTCAATAGAATGCAACACTACTTTTAGTTTACTGTTGCCGTTCAACTACTGTTTCTATTTATTAGTCTGGTATTTAACAAATATCAAACGTGTTAAAAGTTATTAATTGAAACCACGACAATGTATACGTGGTACTACATAAAATATCATATCGTGCCCGAAAAACGTGTAATTAGAGTTTTTGTTTCCAGACGTCAAACACGTACATTAAGCATAGCGTTTTTTCAGTGGATCAATTCCAAATACCATCTGATATTTACTTGTGGTGCTTATTTGAAAATGCAGATTTGTTTACTGTGGTGGAACAATGCCTTGCAAGAATGCATCAAAGGCGATGGAGCCATGCAGGTAAGGACGAAAGATGATGGAAAGTATGAACATATATTGTTTTGAAAAGTAAAAAAATAGAAGAAAAGGATTGCATTACCTGAAGATAACAAATCGTTGCTCACTCGATTTCATCCCCGTTTTTACTGTGGGCGTCGGAAGAGGGGGGAGCAGGGGGGTCATTGGCCTCCTGGATTTTGAAAATTTTAGCAAAAAAAAGTTGTTTTCTTAGTTTCGGCTGGGAAAAAAATTGTGACCCCTACTAGAAAATTTTGGAAAAATCTCCTCGTGCCCCCCCTGGAAAAAATCCTTCCGACGCCCACGACTACACGGAGGGTCGCGGAGGCAACTGGCTTACTGCATAAGGACTCGAAAGATATCACTGATCATGGGCGTCGGAAAGATTTTTTCCAGGGGGGGGCCAAAAGTGGTGAAATTTGTTTTTTCCCACTCACAACTAAAAAACAACCTTTTTTGCTGAAAATTTGAAAATCCAGGGGGCCAATGTTCCTCCTTTCGACGCCCATATAACTGATTTCAGCTAATTCTGATGGTTCTCCTGACTCCACACTAAGACGCGACGCAGCAAGGTCGGAGTGGTAATGCCGCCACTTGGTCCTTGGCCGACCTATTAGCCGCTTTCCCGTAGGTTTAGCCACAGTCCCGTCGCCACAAGGGGGCTTTGGTGGGCTTATCCCCCCAAACAAAGCTCCAATACCTCCAAATTGAAATATAAAACACTATAAGTTAGTGGAATGTTTGTCAAATTTTAATGTCAGGCCCCTCCTGCACGAACGTAAAGCTCCCCCCGAACAAACGTAAAGCCCCCCTATTGACGACTTTCTGGCGGCGGTTTCTGTGTAGCCAGCAGGACTTGATCTTTCGTGGGGATTCTGGTGATAATGCACAGCATGTAAAATTGTTCAGAATGAGGTTTATAATGTACAACAATCGAAAAAAGCACAGTGTGCAGATTACAATGATAAATGTACTTTTGAAAGCTAGAAACTGAAAAGTTAAAAACTTTGTGAGATTCTACAGTTTGATTTGAATGAATTCGTTGCTGTTTTCCTTAAGTGCAATGCGTCTTCAGTAGTCTAAAAGATAAAACAAAACTTTCACAAACTGGCGAAAAGCTATTATATCGGAAGCAGTGCCGGATTAAGGTAGCGCGGGGCTGTAGCATCTAACAGCGCGGGGCCCTAAGTTTGAAAACACTCGAACAAATGAACAACATTTATTTAAATCAAATTCTGTTGGCATCCATGTGACTGTAGGGACTGAGGTTGTAGGAAGCGATGTAGGATTTTTAGCTGATGGAGGTGCCGATTTGGCGGACGATCACGATTCCACAGCGATCCCTACTACTGAGGGGTCAACCTAGTTGTTGCAGGAACACAGGGCAGTCTCCCCACTAAGCGAACTGACGTCTTGAAGTTGCCAAACCAAAGCAAGGCGAATTAAAAGGCTCTCACCACTTTGTCCTTTAATTACTCCCTAAGGTGATTGCTTCTTTCGATTATATTCAGATATACAACAAAAACTCCGATATACTTGAGCGTGAAGTCTGAACAACGTAACGTTGAAACGGTTGATGTAGAATGACGACGAACAAAAGCGTTCGAATGCGCCACAGGAAACAGCGACCGACTGCGGTTATGTCGGTTTGCTGGCTATCGTGTCAACTTTCGGACTGTTGGCAAACGAGTACTTTCTGCGAATAAAGTTTCTGTATAGCAAGTGTAAAATATAGATCCCCATTTCTGAGCTTGCGTCGGGCACTTGAATTCAAATATCCACCCTTGTATGCAATAAAGAACAAATTCCACACTAAGGACCGCGGGGTCCAAAAAAGCGCGGGGCCCGTAGTAATTGCTCCATTTGCTACTATTATCAATCTGGCACTGATCGGAAGTGCTAATGGAGGAATATTTCAGATCATATGTTGTGCTAATTTTTTGCCTTAGTAAACACTTTTCTCGGTTGTTCGATCAGGAAGAAGCAACAAATATCATTTATCAATTTGAAATATCCTCATTTACTATTGAAGCTTTTCTGTGCCTTCTAAGGTGCTCGCACATGGCGGAAGCTACTTGCTTGCAACATGAAGGAGTTTTCTGTGATGAAAAAGCCGATTGTATTCACCGCATGTCTTCCAATTGGTTCGTGGAAGAACCAGAAGATGAATGCAACACTCACTGCCACGTGGCTGGATCTAATTGGACAAATGCGGCTGACGCCCAATTCAACTGTTCCTCATCAATGTTTCACCCTCCTCCTAATGTTCACGACTTTACTTGCATTGCCAAAAAGGTGAGCTTCTTACGGAAGTAAGGAGCAAAACAGGTTTTCTCGTCGATGAAAGTGACATCTGTTTCTCACAATCGCGTTTATTTTGAATTCAAGAAACCGTGGAACTCAAGCACGTTTTCAGCAAACATGCATTTTATGTATGGCTCTGCTCAGCTTTGTTGTTCAATTGCAGACCTTCAACCCTTCAATCGGAAGCGGACTCGCGTTGCCTCAATGTCACTCGCAGTCATTGACGGAGGAGGACAGAGACAGATGTGATTTATGTTTCTACTGCACCATTGGTGGGATAAAGGGGATTTTACGTTCGCAGCTTTGTGATGGATTTCAAGATTGCATGACAATGGAGGA
>Ga0210059_1008155_pt1 | contig 16579 bp, 5 predicted proteins | sample Ectturendosymbi2_FD_188042 | JGI IMG/M metagenome (GOLD analysis project Ga0210059, IMG submission 188042) | Ecteinascidia turbinata endosymbiont from Florida, USA - Sample 2 (SPAdes) (version 2) | ecosystem: Host-associated > Tunicates > Ascidians > Unclassified | place: Key West, Florida...
ATTCCATCTTCCGCATTCAACTTGAACTTGGCTCTTGCACTGGACCCATTTGCGCAGACCGAGAAAGTCCTGGGGTAACTGTGACTACGGATTTGTGTGCAAGAGCTGCATTCACGTTTTTATCGATGGCGTTCTCAGTTATTGCGTGCTATTTGAAATGAAACAGTTTGCGTTTCAAAATCATCAATTCTTGATCAGGGCAACTTAGCTCGTATTCCATTCGTGCTTTTTTGTGCCAAGGGAAGCACTAACGAACTGTGCTAAAATTTTAAGAAAAATTTTAAAGATTATTTGGATTCATCCCAACCTGTGGTATGGGCACGAAAGCCCGACTAATTTTTTGCAAGTTTGTAAATAAGCAAACGCAGTTGTCTGCAAAAGTGGGAAAGCAGCACCATAAAAAATAGCAGACAGTTAAGGTCAGGAACATAGAACGTAACTTAACGCGATCGACTCTTCATCATAAAGTTGTTATCAACGACATCCTGCTCTGACGAGAAAGGTAAGGCTATGGCAGACGAACTGGGTAAGTCATAATGTTTAATAAGAGCATATATGTACAAAAACATTGCGAAAGTGTATGTTCTGCAGCTTGTATGACGGTTGCAAAAGGAAAAAATTGTAGTTTGAATGAGAAGTTGAAATAAGACAAGACGAAACATAGTCAACGAATTAAGCAAAAGCTCGTGCGCGTAGTTTGAAGTTACTAGCAAATTTTTCTTGTGAAGGAATGTATACATTGTATACATTCCTTCAAAATCTACTGTCAGACTGAAAACCAGATTTTTATGGGAAATGCACATCACACATACCCAGTCCAGCTGTTTGTTTGAATTCCTGCCACTTTTTGTTCCAGTATTTCCTGTAACATCTTCATTTATTTTTTGTTCTTATAAAACACACTGTCGTCAGAATGTGTGCGACTTATTTTGCCAGCTTTTTAGCTTCAAGTAGGCCACATTCCTGAACTAATTCTATGATGCAGACGATATTTACTCTTCCAGTGTTAGTTCATGGCAAAATTAGCTATAGCCAAACCTCCCTCTTCGCATCCACTGCGTTAAAACTTTGCATGCCAAACAAGAATTCAAACCGAAAGCAGTATATGGTATATCTTCATGGATTGCACATCACATCTTTTAAGTGTTTTTGTCAGTGAGGACAAGGCTGCCGGTTCGGAGGCTCAAAGCGATTAGTCTGCATTGCAGAATTGACCATTGTTTGCTTTAACGTTATAAGGCCTTTCGAGCATCACTGCCTGTGCTGTGAAGAGATCCTTACGTGAAATGCTGTGCTATTTGTCTAACATCACCAGCTAAGATAAGGCCCAATCACATCGTTTGTTAATTGAGGATGATGTCGTCAGTTTCCTACAACCTTGCCGTTATCCGGTTGCTTTACAGTGGGACACGTTAAGTTTTATAACGACTTGTGAAAAACGAGCTCAGTTTTATAATGACTTGTGAAAAACGAGTGCAAAAATCTTAAAAGCAAGTTCATAACTCTCCAGGAGTAAAACATGTTTTCATCAGTTTTGTTGTCTTGTAGTTTTATCGTTGAACCTTGCTCTGTTTTAGTTATGTCGATTGTTTCTACCGGTACACGTCATGTGAACTGCAACATATCAAACTTATATTTCGCACAATGTATTTTTTGTCGAGAATATGAAATTACATTTGAGCCAGAAATTTGCGTTGCTGTAAAATTCAGCCACATTATTATCTGTTAGAATAAACTCATGTGCTCACCTGGCAGAAACGAAAGCGCAAATAGATCAACAAACATGAATCTTTTCTTTACGCCTATCAAATTAACTAAAAATGTCCACTTTCGACGTTGAGGTAGACAGAAATATTTATGCTAAACTGCACTTTGTTGGTTCGAGGCATATAGGTCTCATGGTTTCAAGGGATGAATAATGCAGAACCTCAGTTGTTTTTGAAAAAAATGATATAGGCATGAGTTAATATTTCTTGTTAATCGTGTTTTTTTTCAGTCTGCAAGGCGCTGGCCTCCTTAAACCACTTTTTTATTTTGGTCTCATTCACGGTTAACAGAATTGAAGATGAGGCATAGAGGGTTGCTGAGGCCCAAAACTACAAGTTTAGGACCAACTCAGCATTTTCGCCCAATGCAGAACAAATTTGTGATATCGCTTACAAAAACATTGACACAGCTAAGCTGATCTATGGGGCATTTTGGATGATTTTGACTGTTTGAATAGTATTTATTTAAAGCGTGCCCTAGTGATTTTTTTCTTCACTGCAAGCATGAACGATTTCACTGTTTTGAAAAAGGCGGTGGTTAATTTACGAAAAGAACAAAATACCACTTCAGTTTAAAGAGAGCAAAGTAAAAGGCAAATAGAAAATTTTGCTTCCATGTTCCATGCTATTGAAATTTCCAGAAAGAATCTTAAGATTGCAACAGCAATAAAAAAAGAAATTTTTGTGAAAATTATACAAAAATCTCATGGTAATACTTCCAAATTAATCATCAAATTTGTATTCACAACAAAAGCTGTTTACAGTATGTGTTTAAAAACTATAAATATATCTAAACTTACAATCCAGGCAAAAGTAAAGTTGCATTTTTATTGATATATTTCAGAGTTTGTGCTTTGTATCACATGATCCTGCAGGCGGCATATAAAGAAATTAGATGGTAAAAATCTTTTTAAAATCGCGTCGTTTTAGAGTTTACAACAGAATGATAAACGCTTAGCATTGCACAAAAGCAATGAAATATGCAGTAATATAATATCGCGTTGTAGTAAGCGTGAAAATAAAGTTATAATTCCGATAATTATTTGTAGAGGTTTAAGCGCAATGCGAATTTTTGAACTTAAGTATGAAAAACGCCGACACGCAACTACTTTTCATTATTATGACGAAGTGGATAGGTGTGAGGGTGACGATGGGTTTTTCAGCAGCTAGTAAATATTTGTATAACACCTTCGGACAAATTGAAGGTAGCAGAAAATAGAAGATTGCAACTTGATCACATACCGGCGTTCAACTATTAGGAAATATCATAAACATTAGATATAATTCTCATAACGTCAAAACACGCACCAAATTTTGATACTTCTGTTTTCATGATTTGGTTAAATTTGGAATTATACAAATATCTTTGCGGAGATGAATATGCGCCAAATATGTTTAATATGTAATGATAAGAACAGAAAGTGCTTTAACAAGGGAATCCAAACAAATTGTTTTCAAACGTTGTTTAAATTCATCCCTGATGAAATTTTTGTGCAATGCGTGATGTTATGGGACAAACATGTGATAAAAACTCTTTCAAACAGTGTTTTCCACGCATGTGAAGCTTTCTGTCTAAAGCCTATATTGCTTCTGTTGTGTTGATAAAGCTGCTCTCTATATCCGTTCTATAGTGTTCGCGCTGCAAAACCGTGGCCCCTTTGAAAAACAAAAAAGAACTATAATCGAAAACATTATTTTATTCAACATTTCGGCTTATGCGTAAGCCATCATCAGGAATAAATGAAAGGGATGATGGCTTACGCATAAGCCGAAACGTAGAATAAAATAACGTTTTCGAAATTATTGTGGCTGTTTTGTTTGCAATAAGAATCTACAGCAACTCCGTGCATTGTTTACCAAAAAATAACTATGTGTAAGTTCTTGCAAAGCGCGAATTACTTCCCTCAGGTGGCATATTGACGCTACATTTCAAAAAATCTGCTTTCCGTGGGATGTCATCGTCTCTTGCCACTAACTGAAAAAAGAACATTTTATTCTGGCACGTCGCTTTAAACTCGGAAATGCAATCCGTACACTTGAAATTGCAGTGGATGCGGCTCGTTGCAATTTCATCAGTTTGCCGTCATTAGTGGGAACAAAGGTTCCTGAAATGGGATAGATTTTGTATAGGAGAGGTTATGTCCTCCTTCAGACAACAAACTGCCATCACTGCACTGCTGTCGCTAACTAACTTCGTCCGAGCATGTTCAGCGTGACACCCAAACAGACGGCTGATTTGAACTCGCTCATTCGGTACGATGATATCTTTTCCCTTCATTCAATTGTTCAATCCTAAATCCAAGTGAAACTGAAGTCAACACCCGTTTGCAGTTTCCATCACCCAGTTGCGGTGTTTATCATTTACATCTGCATTTGTGCAGGAAAATGTTGCTACGAATAGTTCTTATGTATAAATACCTTGTTTTAACTTTAACGAAAAACACGAGTTAAGTTTCTTGGTCAAGTGACATTTTTTAGCATTGTCATACTGAACATTTGGTCGGAGCTGTTGATAAATATAGCATGTATATCAAACACTGTTTTATTGGTTCGCGCCTTAGCGACAGCATTTAATTTAATCAGCTACAGTTAACAACTGCTTGCACTCACTTACGTTGTAAAAGTTTTGACCTCTACAAAAATTTCGATCGTAAATTTCTTTTGGAATCTTATCATTGCAACGTCCAACATCCATCAAGTTAAAATTGATCGAATCAAATGGAAAAATATTTGCAATTTTTGAACACGTGAAATGCTGTTCAGCTGCAACTGCATTATTGCAGAGATCTTATTCTCGTGTAAAGTGAAGAACGATCACCTCAATGCAGAAAATTGTTCATTTGTAATACCGCATGTCCGAGTCCTAATAGATTCAAATCAAATAAAATAACAACATGAATCGGGCGTCAAGGGGCATTGCGATTTCTTACTAGGTATGCGTCGGCAATGTCACCTTTGCGCAATTGAAAGAACTTAATCCAGAAGCTGCATACACTGTACAATGACGCGGAGGCGCACATTTGAGCGAAGTGTAGTTGAATTGTGCCAGGAAATCGATTGTTTAGATCTTAGCGATCGCCCAACAGGAGCCATTCAGATTCGGATATGTGGGCATTCCTACGCTTGCTGATGCGTCACACTGCACGAAGTTATTCAATTTAAAGTTATCAGATCTTTTTACCAACCGAGCTCTGAGACTAGACCCATTTCAGGCCATCGGCGCTGAAAGAAACCGGTTGGCACCTGTATATTTTTAACTAAGCACGCACCAGCACGCGACGTGATTCACAAAACAGCACTTGTGCTTTGCTTACTTGTACCTGTTCGCTATTTGTTTTCTGAGTGACTAAGGAATCACAACTCTAAAAATTCAAAGAAGTTTCGTTGCAGCAAAACAAGTGGAATCAATCTAAATTTAAAGCATGGGAAATAAACCCACTCAAGCACCGACAAATCGTCCGCGGCGTTAATAATTGCATCTGTTTCCTCGTTTGTTATAATGCTATAAACCGCCCCCGGATTATTAATATAAATTTCTCATTGGACGAGGAAGCAGTCGTCTATTCATCACATTCTCTTTCAGTTCTAGCACCAAGTTGGGTAGAGCTTTTAGACACGGCATTGCAGAGGCTTGGAGTTGCGTTGCTACCATTGAGGTTTCATTTGTTTCAAGAACACGGTTCGGACAGCATAATTAAAGTGGTTGACTGGAGCGCAAACTCACTTCCTCTGCAGATATCTGCATTCAACTCCATGCGCTGCGACGTGCATTGTGTCCTGTTGATAAAACAATAGGCACTGTAGCGTCGAATAAAGCTCAGCTGAAAACAAGCTCGCAGCCTTAAGGGTTCTTAGACTGCCGTAGCTTGCTGATAGTTCAAGCAGTGCCAAACAACAGTTTTTATATCGCAAGAAACATCTGTTGTTGTGTACGTCGGAAAATATGAATCTTTCTGTAAGTGAAAAATCTCAATGCATGGAACTTTGATCTTTTTGTTAGTGTTGCCATGGCAACAACTTGAGCTATAGATCGGGCCTATTCTTGTTTGGTAGCCTTATGTTATTAATTGCTGCAGTTCAAGCTCTAGGATCATGTTACACAGGTATAGCATTTCAAACGTTTTGCTGCAGTTTCAATGGGAGCTAATCATGCGGACAAAACTGCTTTTGGCTGTTAGTTGCATTGGATGATCCATGGACGTTGGACAAATGTTGATGAAGCCGGCCTGCAAATTTATTCTTCTTTTTGTCGATTTTGCAGATATCAGCTTTTTAGCGTCTAGCTACATGCGGTTGTCTTCAGACGGCTGTATTTCATTTTTTCTGTTTATTTATTCGGTGGCAAAACACTACCGGCATATGCAACACATACAGGTTTTTGAAGAATATTGTAATTACAGGACTACATAGCAAGCACTGTAAACACCACTTCGCCTTTGTAAATGAATTAATTTTTGGGCGCTTCTAGCAGTGCCGTAGAAACTTTTGCACCATTCTGCGGATGTTATGGGCAGGAAAACGTGAGATGAAATGTTAATTTACAGTAGTATTGCATGTTCAACAGTTTGCAACATGTGAGCATTCAATTTCAATTTACTTCATACCTCATGGTTTAAATTTAAGCAAAGAGTTATATTATGTCTGTAAAAGTACATAAGTACATATTTTTCACAGCAAAATTTATTTCTTTTAGATTGAACGTCCAGCTTACAGCACTCCACCTCCTGTTGAGAACACACCAGCCAACAATGACTGCAGAATGGTTGATTTACGAGGGGCCCAAGTTGCCAGTTTTCGCATCGGTCGAGAAGAATACATTTGTCTACCTCAGGTACGCCACGCTTTTGCCGCAGTTTCTTGTTATGTATAGGACTATCTCATTTTGTATCACATTACTGATGGTTAATCTGCACGTTTCATTTCACTTTTTCGTGAAAGCTCAGGAAACATGTGGATTATCAACCCCAGCTGGTTGTCCCTAGTTGTGTTGCACTTGGCGCAGCGATTGGGTTAATGCCTTTTATTTGAACGCGATTTCCACTGAATCTCAGCCGCTTTTTAATTACGACGAAGGCGCAGCTTGGGAGTTGTTTTTCACTCAGCGGTGACGTTTTTTTCAATTAATGTTGATACGCATAAAATGATGATGTTTTGCTCTGAGGGCGCCAAGCATTTGTAGCACTACATGCAACGACACTTGAACCATGCCTATTCGCTGGTTCGCTCAACTATCGATTGCAAGTGTCGGGAGAGGGATAAGAATGTGACAGAAATCTCATTTTCGATTGCATCAGACGTACAACCATCTGACAGCATAAGGCCAAACAGAGAACTTCAGACGCCCGCAAGTTTACATAGGATTCAAACAAAAAACGATTTAGGCATCTTGAACACACAGGTAGTATCGGCAAATGAACCCATATTGATTTATCTGTGCAGGCTTTCGACCTCTTCCTGAAGAACTTGGTAGGCGGACTTCATACGGTTTATACAAAGCTTAAGCGTCTCAACATTCATCCTGTCGTCTGCAACGTGGAACAGGTACTTTGGTTGATTTGTAGTAGCTGTGCGCCCACTAAATCTGCAGCATCCAAGCAGTTCAACTGAATTAAAAAAAGAACCACTCAGGTCTGATGCTGGTTGAATCAATGTAGCGTAAATATGTGTCCAGCCAAGCTAATTGTGTTAGTTTCAAAAGGTGTAACAGTTGTAATTTGCTCTGATTTTTAAATATAGTGTAGTCGCATCAGCCTCCAGTTTCTTTATTGCGTAATAGCGAAAAGGCTTCTTTGCCGCTGATTTTTCATGACCATGCCATTGGTTACTAGTTCAAACAGCGTTAACACGCGAACGGCTTGATGATTTTAGTGCCTATGGTTCGCATCACTCGTCGAGGGGTTGATCTTGTAAACAAGCGTTGCTTTCAATGCAGGTCCGGATCTTGCGGGGCCACGGGGCAATCCAGCCCGGCGTCAATCGCTGCAAGCTCATCACTAGAAAAGACTTCGAGATTCTTTACCAGGATTGCACGACAGCAAGGTAAATCTTACCAAAGACAAACTTGTTTTGATCAAATATGTCTTTATCAACTGAATGTTCATAAAACGCGATTATCTGTAACAATACACCGAGCTCGCTCGCCAAAAGTTTTCGCAAAGGCAGGCGAATAATTCCTCGGTGTCGGCTTCAACAACTGGAAATAGTCACATTTGTTTTTTCTTGTAGGAAATACTATCAATGCGTTCGTTATGGTTCTCTAAATGAGCGATACCTCGCACAATTGTTTTCAACGTAATCCCGATTCGCCAACAACGGCCTTTAGATCCTCTTGTTTTGTCACGGACACGGAAATAACTCACCCTACGCCACAGTCTGATAAAAGCGCAAGCTGGCAATCTCGGCTCCTATGTTCGTCAGGGCGTGAGTAAATTAAGTTGGTTTCCAACCAACGCGAAGAAATGGTAATGCGATCGAACTCTCGCTCACCTTTCCTGTAGATGTCGCAATGGCTGCTGAACTGCAGGCAACATTTTTGTTGACTGATTATAGCAAAACAAGCCGTTCAAAACAAACCGGCTTAATGCGTACGCACTTTGTCTTGCATAGTTTGCATTACCCTGTGAGAAGTTCGAGCACACTTTTCCCGAAATAAAATTACCAGTTCCGACTTTTCTTTTCCTACCAGTTTACATTTAAGTGATCAGGAATGAGGACGCGAGCTGTTCACTCGGTATCGTAATCCAGATAATCACTGACACGCGCTGGCGATCATTAGCGGCTCGCGCCGTCACACTTGGCGGGACCCAAACGAGTCGGCAGTGAAAGATTGTTCAATAGCTTATTTTTAATGCTGCCGTACTGATCACGGCAGAGAAACAGTGCTCACACCGCAAAACGAGATTACCGCTATTTGCTTTTCGTTCTCCTTAACGTAACGTTTGTATGATTTGACCTTACGGGCGACTGACCAAGGTAATACGAGGGGATAAAAGCGCGGCGAAGGGTCGTACTGAAAAATCCGGAGGAAAGTTAGAGACTGTTGCCGATAATTGAAATTAGTGCTTGAAAGGTCACAAGCTTTTGGACTGGGTGTGCGTTGTGTACTTTATGCACCTAACCTGACAAAGTGGCTGTCAGTTGCCATTTGTCCTTGGGTTGCGGTTGCGCGGGAGCGGTGTTGAGCGGAATGGCGTCTACGAAACACAATTTGCAAAGCAGGGTGGCTCAGCGCGGACAAAACATCTGGATCTCTATAGGTAATTCTAAACAAATTGTCAAGTTTCCATCGTAATCTTTGCCCGCTCTTATTTAATGCTACACTTGAAATTTGTGTGCAAAAAAGACGTCGTAGCTTTTTTGGCAACAGAAACGGTTTATATATTGAGTTTCTTGAGAGAACCAGAAAGGGGTTGAGAAAAGCCATTTTGTAATTATGCCTTCTCTCAGCAAGCATTTGCTATATTGGTGGATCCAAACTTGACGTTTGGGGGGGTATCGACAAAGAGGGCCCTAGCTAAACTACATTACCACATTTGAACGGTTTTTAACACTGCCGTAGTTTTGCAACAATTTGCTCAATCTCCAAAGGCAACTATTCCATGAATTGAACGATTCACGAGTGAAGCAGAATACTTTCCATAATTTTTTATTAGAAAAGAAAGTGAAAACCAAAAGATAAGATGTCCGTTTTCGAACCAAAATTTTTCCAAAAACTTCAGCGTTCCCCTGTGTGCCTTGACGTTAGAGGTTTACAGTGTGCCTGTATTCTTATGCGATATATTCTTAAATCGGTAAAATTTAGTTAAAGTATGCAGACATCTCCGCATTTCCCTAGTCTTAACGCCGTTCAGTTGTTGGCTATATGCCACTTGGATCGTAGAGTAAGCTCAAAAGATTGTCTTCCAACTGTTTTGGGTCTTGAGTCTTTCGCTGTTGCAGTAGCCAATTACAGCTGTCTGCATCATAAGCGAAACCACTGCGTTCGCATTAGATCACAATTGGTATCTGACTGTCGACCATTTGCAAAGGTCTGCGCATTTCCTGTTTTCTATCGTCTCCGGTTTATGCATGTCACGAGTGTGCTTACCAGGGATCATGCAAGACACGCTGATGCAGTTTTCTCTTCATTATGCAAGGCATCACAAGTTATAGATAGCTTTGCGACTTTATTCCGTCACCCTTTGCCGCTGAGTTCAGGGTATGTTGTCAATTTATTTGGAAAGCGTTGCCACCGTCCGTTTCCGCAGTATCAGGATCTGATGCTTCGCTGAACCGTTCCTTGCCTAAAGGCAGCTCGAGGTTCTACGGGCGGGGCCGGAAGTCTGTATAAATCACATGTATATTGCGCAGTGTTAGTTCGTTCGCCAAACGTCTCCTTATGCAGAAAGTTTGTAAACGAATAGGTTGTGTGTCGTGTCCCGTGTGGCAGCAACACATTCAGTATCAATGGCATGTGAAAGATCCGAATCGCATTAGGAGCTTATCGCGACATGTTGCACGACATAGCCTACTTCCACCACAGCAGGCTATCGAAATCGCTCACCCGCTCTTTGTTCGCTTCTCTAGCAAAGCAGTAAATCATAAAGTTACAATTTTTTGCCGAAACACCGTCACAATGCTATTTATTTGATAACGCAGAGATGATTTGCGTCTGCTGGTATTTGGCAATGAATGACTTTTCAATTTGGACCTATTGCCCCCAAACTCTGATCAATATCTCTACTGATCCAGCAAGTGCTGTAGAGACTTGTCTATTTGCAGGAAGACTTAACGCTGGTTCGAAAAAACTGGATTGGATGAAAGTTAATTTGGAGATGGATTACATGAATTTGCTTTTTGTGGTAGAAGAAATCTTAATACAGACAACAACGGCAAATCGACGATTTGAATGAAAACATGTGTAGGACGTTCCGAAAAGAACTTTTTCAAAACGTCCAACATGGTTTAATTCAAGTCAATGGGGTTTTTGTGTTGTTCATTATATGACTTTGTAAGACTTCGACGTTTTACTCCAATTCAAAAATATTCGTACTCAAACACTTCATTATTTTGTTGTGTCGCTGCTTAAACCCTGTGTCAGCGCATGTTAAGTTTCAAAAACAAACCGACGTTTAAATTATCTCTTTCATATAAAACCATGGATCCTTTTGAAGTTTCTATAAACGAAAATTTTGGACAAACAAAATGAAAATTGTAAAAGCTTTCACTAATTTCGTGGATTAGCTTTAGTGGCCAATTTCAGAGCTTTTCTCTTGCACAATATGACAGTGTGGTCGTGATGTTGAATCAGTATGCTGAATTGCTGACCGAACTTAAAACTGAAAGGCAGCACGTTCATCAAAGGTCTACGACTTGGGTAGGGTATAATTCCCGACTATATATTTGAGAGACCGCAATCGCATTCAAGGCCAATGTTCACTGTTAAAATATTGTTGAAACGTTTTTCCAATACTGGTAAAGTTTGGTGACAAGCAAGGCATATACAGATACCTGTGCTTGAGCGATGCTCAGTCGTTCTATGATCTCTGGATTTGTTCGTGGTTCATGTACAGCTTTGTCTGTAAAACCCAAGGTTTTTACCAACAACCGCTGCGTCACTTATGTAAAATGAAAAGCAAAACCAAAGGCGTTACAATAAAACCCCAGAAATAAAAAGTGAGTTGCATCACACGCAGTGGCGTACGCAGAAAATTTCCGAGGGGGGCAAAGTTTCGTCACAATAGTGTGACGTCACAAATAAACTTTGCGGGAAGTGCCGAAGGCACGACCATTCTAGGGGGGTCCGGGGGCATGTCCCCGGGAACATTTTGCAAAATTACACCTAAAAATACGCATTTTTGTGCATTCTGGAAGCAAGTCTTAGTATAATGCTTGTAGGAGACTTATTAGCCGGTGAGACAGAAAACTGAACTTTTGTTGTCTGAGGCTCATGAAATAAACCTATATGCGTGCTTGGATGTTATAAGTTTTAGACATGTATCGCTTATCGAATCACTTATTATTGAAGTTTGTCGGCTCAAATCTCACGCCAGCCGAAGCTTTTTTCTGGTATTCATTGTTACCTGTGTTAAGTCACTTAACAGCCACGTGTGAAGCAATTTTGTCAGTGAAAGAATGAAATCGTGAAATGAAAATCAAGCAGAGGAAACGCACAATAGTCATAAAAAATTTGCGTATGTGCGTATATCAGTGACCAGAAAACAACGTCAGTTTATTTTAAATTGAGGCCTTTGCCACCCCCCTTAGTTGCGCCACTGCCGAATACTGTTTATACATTTTTTTATTTTTAGGGTCTGAGGGGGACCATGTCACAGTGCCTCCCCCCTCCGTACGCTAGTGATCACACGTAAAATTTTACTCCAAAAGTAGGAAATGCTCTTGCCATAAAAGCTCGAAACAAAAATTTCTAGAAAATTCCTTGTTTAGAATCGAATAAAAATTTGCCGACATCATTTTTTCTTTTGTACAAAGCCAGAGATAATTTTTTTGCCGTTTATTTCCGGAACAAAAAATCTTAAAATCAGGAGCAAGTTCAAGGGCAAGGGCGTACGCAAGGGGGGATTTTAGGGTTAACTCCCCCCCTTGAGCTTGATATTTTACAAGAACTTTATTACCTTCGCAAAGGAGATGAATTGTTTTTGCATACTTTTTGCTTGTTAATTTGTCGACTTAATGCAAATACCACGGAATAAATTTGCATGCAATTTTCAAGGAACATTGTAAATTGGCTAAAAAGTAATAATTAGGTTTTGATGGTAATCTGGGTTATCGTCTGCGTCCAGAAACCATCTCACCACTCTTTGCAGACCTTTCGTCCACTACGCATGTTTGAGATTGTGTTCCGCGATAGTTCACTTTATCCGAAACAATTGTCTTTATTTTGTCTGCTAAGGCTGATCAGCGCAAGCGCTGACCGCATTGGCTACATTACCAGTTTCTGTAGCATGATAAAACTGTTGCAAGAGCTCAAAAATAGCAGTTTTTAACATAGAAGCATTCAGACATTTGATAATGTCTCAGCAGGGAAAAAGGAAAACTAAAAGTTTGCTGGACTTCCATACATAACAAAAAATTGAAAGTTTTCTTGCGCACTTTACGTGCATTCTCAATTCTTGTGTAGCTTAGCAAGATTCAATCTTGCAAACCGGGGTGTGCGCCAGCCAGTCCAGCGGCACACTTTCTATGCTCGACTGCTCACATTCGACAAGACATCAGCGCAGCCTCACTTTGCAGCTGTAAATTGCTCTGAACCAGTGATGAGTGTGTTTTACTCCCCTGTTATAACACGCAGCCTGACATATTTGCAGTTATGAACTGCTGTGTCGTAGCGTTGAGTTTATTTTCCTCCGATATCCTAACTTGGAGCGCTGATAGTTTATATTCAGTGCAATGACACATAAAATAAGGGGAGTGCGTGTAGAAGAATATGCCTATTATGTCAACAAACTTCGCCAAAACGTTGGTTTGGAAACATGAACATGACGTCAAATTGTGACGTCACAAAGAGCGCACACCAAATACAAATGACAACCATATGACACTGAATGAAAATCTTACATGACAATTTTCTGCGTACGCCACTGTTCAAAGGGAACAACGGCTATAATCACTACGAAATTCTTTAAATTCGACAAGTAATATACAACTATTTTCTGAAACAAAATTAGGTGATATAAAAACAGCGCATAACTTTTAGCTGAAGATTTACAAAATGAAGAAGAAACTGCGATCAAGACTGATATGATATTTTTGGCCTGGATGTAAGAAGGAATCAAAGACTAAGCGATTGTTTGCGTGAGACTGAAACAGCCAACAATGTCTTATAAATTCATCTTTCCGGCATTATGCGTTAGTTCACATGTGTTCATACTGTTCATGAGACAATTTGTATCTTGTGAGGTTAACCTGTCTGTCCAACAGAGCTACCAGCGCTTATGCGTTTTTTCACGAAACCTCTAAGCATGTGCTTGCAGTGCGACAAGCGCTGAGATAGTGACAGAAACACCATACGTTTTCCATCATCGTTCTGAAATTATGCGGTTTGCAGTTTTCTAAGTTTAGATCTCTGACTTTGTTTTGTTTTCCTGAGCATACCGTGCAGGTGAAAAATCTTTTAACGGTCACATCGGGATGGGATCTTGAAATCTAGTTATTAAACGAAAATTGCATCTCATGTTTGGAGATTTTATGGTGTTAGTGATCTCTTATGGTTTCCCACCGTTTCTACGTCACAGGGCGCGTAGGTACAGACTACACTGACTACTTTACTGTCAGTGTCAACAAGGCGAAGTTGAGGACGAAAGACTTTGAAAAGGGTGTCTCTGGCAGAACTAACAGATGAACATGAAAAAAGTTCATTTTGTTTCTCATTAACTAACGCACAAGACCTCATAAACTAAACTTGCAGATTTCCTTCACGATTCTTCGTTGCTTGTTTTGAAATTTACGCGAAACACCTCCGATAAACATCACCCCGAACTTTGTTTTTTGAAACAAAGTGGTTTCTCAAGAGCATGCCTAAATAGTTCCTTGATGGCAGAGGGCACGTGCAAAGACTCTGCTGTTTCGCCGGCGCCGACTTCGCGTCATTAAGAAATTCATGGTATTGTGTGGATGAATCCAGTTGATAAGATACGGATTTGCCAGGCTTCTGCTTGCTTGCATTTACAAACTCATGGTTAGTTCGTTCTTTGCATTTTAAAGTGTCGACGAAACGTTGTCCAATCTGCGGACCACAGGTAGTCTCTTTTTTTCCCGCATGAAATGTTTACACTGTTGAAAAACGTCGGCTTCAGCAGTGAATCCATTTGCTCACCTACGAAGCTGATGACTGTTTTTAGATTTGTTTCAAACATAAGCCATGGCCTTGACCGCTTCTTCAGCATAAAATAGTCAAGATTCCAATCATGATGTAAAGATGCAAACGGCTTACTCGAGGACACTAGCAGATCATAAGATTGTTCTCTTTGCCTGCTTTTTCGCGATGCGGTTGTTAACGCTAATATTTCGTTTCTGTTTGACATACAATAGCCGCATTCTTGCTCAGGAAACGTACAAATGTCATCAGGAGATTAGGAGTGGTGTATTTGTTGAGTGTTTAGAAGAAATTTGCGATTTGTGCTCCGCGGCTTGAGACGCCAACGGGCAGGTCGCGTAAAAGCAAATCTAAATAATCTCAAGCGATAACAAACGCACAACACAACTTGTTGGTTGCTTGCGCTTCGTTTATCACTTTTAAGGCGATTAGAAGTCGTCGAGCTAGGAACACATCAATAAGCTACAAATTCTTGGCAAAAAGGGGAGAAGTTCTTTAGTCTCTTGACAAGTGCTGGAATGTTCTGTTAAGTTTTGCTGTACTCGCTATTGTTTACTTTCAGAAATCCTGCACATCGTGGCCAATCAACAGCGGGCCTAACAGATGGTTGACCAATTTCCTTTTCATTGTTGCTTCTCACTTTTACTTGCTGTGTGATAATCATTCATTGTTTGCTAACAATTAGTGAAACGTGAGTAGGATGCGGAAGCCTCTGCATATGCACTTAAGCAGTTCGCATTTTGCCCGACCTGATGGCAATCGTTCTCGCATGTCGCGACCGTCAGCTCTCACGCGCCCCGTGCGACGGCAGCTTCATTTTTTCATCAAAGCTGCTTCGGTTACGGGAAAGCATATCCTGATATTAAAGTTGACTATTGCATTGTGAAATGCGACCCGAGCCAGCCTGAGGAGTATTTGCCGCCCTTATACGTTAATTACGTGCGGATGTAAAATTTTCAGCAGGGTCTGTGAAGCCCAGCTCCCAAATGCAAGTAACCAACCTTTGCGGCGCTTGCTGACCGAGGCAAAACCATACTTTCCAGAAGAAATGGAATCGATAATTTTCCGCAATAACAATTTGGTTACTGCGGGCGTTTGGCGACGACCAATAGTGCGGTTGGATGCCATTTTAATGTCCGTGTCATGTACCATACTCATGCATGTTTCTTTGCTTTGTACATAAAAAAAGGAAAAGGGTGATTTTAAGGTCACAGAGACTATTTACGTCGTTTTCAACCTCTAGCGGTAGAAGAGAAAGTAGGCTATTTCTTGAAGCAAAAGAAGAATGCGAGTTCCCTACTGATATCAACCAAATATCCAAAAGACTTACATATATCCTTTTCTTATGAACAAACCTACTATTTGACACGATTTTGGCAGCAAAGTTTTATTCTTCGTCCCATCGAATCAACCAACCTTTGTTTGCTATCATGCACACTATTAATTGACTCTGTCTTATCACTTATTCAAGTAATCAGTCTCGGCAAAATTGACGCAGTCAGTCAACCAACAAATCTTTTCTCATTCATTTGCTGATTGATTCGACTGGGCCACCTTTGCAGAGACAAATTGCTTGAGCATATAGATATGTGCAGATCTGCATCATCGTAAAGTTATGAAAGAGGCGTCCAGACGGTTAATTCCTCGAAAGCTTGGCAGCAAACCCAGAGCTTTCAATTACCTTGTTGCTTAGCAACAATTTAAATCTTTGTTCGAATAGTCGAGTTAGCGAAAAGCTTAAGAATGTTTTTCAACTTACAAGTAAGTTACCGCAGTGAACTCAGGTAAATTCGTAAATAAGTCGAAATAAAAGAACCGCAAACGTTGTTTCGTTGTTGAATTTCTTTTTAAACAAAATTGGAACGTTAAATCGTTAGTGAGTTTCTTCGTTGATGTTGTACGTTGCAGCAAAATGCGTCATCCGATGTTTACCATACAACATCTCAAAGAGTGTTTACAGCAAACTTTTACGTGCTATGAGGTGGGTTTTTTCCAGCAG
>Ga0210059_1008156_pt1 | contig 16578 bp, 14 predicted proteins | sample Ectturendosymbi2_FD_188042 | JGI IMG/M metagenome (GOLD analysis project Ga0210059, IMG submission 188042) | Ecteinascidia turbinata endosymbiont from Florida, USA - Sample 2 (SPAdes) (version 2) | ecosystem: Host-associated > Tunicates > Ascidians > Unclassified | place: Key West, Florida...
TAGTTGAAACTCTGGTGAATGGTCTTCCATAAACTGAATAATGTGTGGTTGTAATTTGAAATAAATAGCTTTTTAATCAAAGTCACAATTGAAATTTTCATGGGTACACATCTTTTTGGGTCACCCTGTGCTTTCGACCCACGGACAATTTCACAAAAACTTGACAAATCGTGGACCACATCCAACAAATTGATGTATGAAACAACAGATTCACCAGATTTAAGGTTATAAAAGGAAAGTGAAAGCGACATTGAAATTATTACCCAATAGCAAACAGCAATTTATTACAAATTTCAGTCAGTGCGATCCTTGTGGTCGAGGCTTCTTTGAGACGATCGTATGTTTTGTCAATACCAGTGTTAGTGGTAGCAAGTCGGAGACTATCGTCCACTGTTTCGTTTCGATTTCTGTTTTCAGGTTTGACTTGTTTCGTCGTAGTAAATGTACTCTCACACACGCATGTGTCTCCAAATATTGAGTCCATTTTTAGCGCGAAATCTTTCAGTTTGGGAAATCTCCCTCAGCTGACTAATTTCCAGATACTTTCTGCAGTCTAGCGCAGTGGTTCTCAAACGGGTGCCACTTGGCTCACTAAGGGAGGAATTTTGAATTCCTGGGAGGAAATGTTTTCCAGGACGGGATTTGGGAAGAAAAGCTGTGGATGAAAAGACCTGAAGTTTTTAATATTTGTTTATTCAACACAGGAAACTAAACAGTGAGGTTGGTTTAGATGGGAACGTGCAAGGACAAGCTGCTTTAACTGCAGTGACTGACATTGTGAGTCTGTTTGATGCATAATCGTCTATTGGTTCTTCAAAGTGGGTAATGTGAAATTTTTGCAATATCTTTTTTTATGATTTTTGTTGAAGGAGTTTGCGGTGCTTGGGTTTGCATAGGGAAATATAAAAAAAAGTTTGAGAACCATTGGTCTAATGCAGCTATGTCCAACCCGCGGCCCATGGGCCGCATGTGGCCCAGTCGAAGGTTTTGTGCGGCCCACTTTAGATTTTCTCAGTAGTAAAAGTTTCCTATATACTGACAAACTGACTTTGTTTTGATAATCTTGAATACGATATTTTTGGTCTGATACCGTTACCGTTAAGATTCGAACACTTTGAACACACTAGCTTTAAACTAAATTTGTTTTTTAAGATGAAAGTAAGCCATTGAATGTGTGGCGCTGGTTAACATAGTGACATATATTTTGGCTCAGTAAGCCATTTGGGTTGGACACAGTTGGTCTGGTGTCTAGTCTAACGTCGTTAATATTGTACATTTTTATGAAAAGATGTACCGTAATCCTTGTTCTAATTAATAGTACCTAGTATAACATACGCACAGCATTACTGAGAAAGCTGGAAGACCTTAAAAACTCATTTCGCTGGCCGCAGGCCTGCAGTTGGAACACAGTGCGACTCTACCATTATACTAGTTTTTTTCATCAGAAGGTGTTCTCATATCTTTCGTGCGCACGTCACTCAATCCAGTCTTTTGCTAACGCGTTTGTTAAACATTCAGTCTCAGTATTGCTAGGGTGACGAAATTAGTATTTTCATAGGATTTCAAAGTGAACGTCAACAATTCTTAACAGGTTTGCGACAAGTAACATTACCAAAAGTTCGTTTTCTAAATGGTATACATATATGTTGAAATAATCACAAAATAGCTTTGTCAAAGGTTGATGCCCTTATGTTACAATTTATTGGTGCTGTTTATTCTTTCTAATAAAATGTATTTTGTCGTTTCTGAAGGTGCTGCCAGCAAAGCAATAGCTCCTTACCTGGCATCCACCATACGCCAGAGAAAACTAAGTGTGTTTCTTCTTGGAGTGCAAAATTTGTGGCATTGACCCATATTTTTTGACATTAACCGCTGTTCTTTCACTTTTCGTAGGTTTGGCAAAAGTTGAAGATTCCCTCCCGAATGGTTTTCCCAGACTACAACGTTTCAACAGCCCGAGGCCTTGCGTGCCTCTTCGATAAAATAATAATCAACATTGAAAACACTTTCGGTAAAAATCACATGTTATGATGTTTCATACAAGAAAGTTGCATGCAGCGGAGCATAGCTCTCATAGCCAGAGTTAGGATGACGTTAGTTCGTACCCAGGTGGACGTATTGAACAAGCACGGCACTGGGCAGGGCGTACAGAGCAGCAAAAAGCCAGGAACCAAATGTTGCTCCGTAACGAAATTTTGTAGATACGACAAAACTTCGCTGAAACTTCATGGGTGATAGGGCGCCGTAACCTCTCATCCAAGCCAGGACGCACATGGTTCCAATACCAGCAGCCACAGAAAGGTTGGTGAGAAAGTTGTGAATTGGACAAAATATTGGATGGAATCTCCATTTCGAACTTACATTCGATTCAATCTAAAAATGCGTGTAAAATGTTACAGGTGAAAGAACTGGAAAGCTATGGTGAGAAAGCAGGTAAAAGCTTAATGTTATCACCATTTATTTCGAAAAGTATTACATGGTGTTTAATTATGGGACTTATAACAGTTGAAACATACTACCACGATGATTTGAAAGGCATTCATTAATTAAGAAAATGTTGAAAAATTTAAACGACAAGAATTTTAGCAGCAGGTGAAAATACAACAAACAGCACGAAAAATTAAACGCAGTCTTGAGATTAACGGCCCTTTGCGGTCATCACCTTAACGTAAGCTACTGTAGATCGTCGACTGATGCTTCATAAAACTAATGCGCCAAGGTCTTGAGATTATAAATGATTCCAGCACTTGAATCAAATACGCGTCACTTCAATGGCAAACATACGTCGAACTTCAAATATCTACATCAAGTTTCGCAATGTATTCTGCTTTCATAAAAACCAATGCGATGACATTTTTGTGAATAGCAAAAGCATCACATTCGCTCACGCTTGCCCGAGTGTTGCTTACGAAATTCCTTTTATGTGTGAAGTCTTTTGACCAAGCATAAAAGCATGCCACAGAGATTATGTTAACGCTCATTGAACGCAGTAGCTAAAGGAATTTTTGACAAACAAGATGCTGACGAATGTGCGTCAAATTACGTGGACAAGATTTACGTGTGGCATTGTTAAAAGATAGCTTTAATCACGGGCTGTTGTTCCAAAACAAAAAATCGATAGCGTGGCTTCATTACTATTTTTCTGAATTCATTGCTGCCTCTTCTCGCTGTGCATTTTTTGCGCAGTTCTTTATACGCATCCCAATCAATACATGCGCTGATCCATCGATAGAAAGAAGCAATATATTTTCGTTGTTTGAATTTGTTCCAGGAAAAACATTTTTGCGTATTGAAGATGACATCAGAGTAAAGGTTTGCTTAAAGTTTATGCAATATATTTAATGCCTTACGATAGTCTATCCCACAGGAAGAGACGCCAGGGAGTGGTGGAATGACCTGGGCATTGCCCCCCTGCCCTTTCAAAAGGGGAGGAAACGCGGGCGGAGGTTCCTTTTCATAACAGAATCGTAGGTAATTTCACAATGTATCAAGATCGTATTGAAACAAATTTATTCCAGCTATTCGTGCACCCAAAAAATTCAGAATGTTTTTTTTATAATTTCCGCTATTATTTTTGAGGTCAACATTCTTGTTGCACAGAAACAGGCATAATTGGTAACGATTTTCTAGTTTTTTACAAGTTTCCATCGACCTCAACTCTTTTACTGCCCCCTTCACTACCGCTGTTCTGACGTTCCCGCCCACAGGGTTGTTGAAGCTTTCCAAAACATTTATCTGCTTAAATTAGTTCAACAAATGATATTGAGGAAACGTAATATGCATGTTTCTTGTCGATCTGGCATCTCGTGTATATGTTTTAATGTCTAGTAACTTTTGAAGTTATTTTTATTTTCTGCCACTAATATTGTTGCGATCGGAAAAGTCCGAGCGGTGTATGCGCAAAGCTTCGCACTGTAGCAGCAACCAACAATGGAGTTCACATGTCATGATCACTCTGGTATTGCTTGTTCGCGCCGCGTTCATGTAGTGTTTTTCTTCGCGCACATCCCGTTCGTGGTGAATCACACAATCAACGCAACGCCACCGGAGAGGTTGCAACAGCATCCCCTCCTTTTTACAACGAACCACACCGATCGCACGTTCTTTGTGTGAAAGCTGGACTCGGCACGACCTCCACATCCTGGTCACAGCACCATTTTGTTGCGATCGAAAAAACCCGAGCGAAATATGCGCAAAGCTTCGCACTGTGGCAGCAAGCAACAACAGAATTCACATGTCATGATCACTCTATTATTGCTTGTTCGCGCCACGTTCATATAGTGTTTTTCGTCGCGCACATCCCGTTTGTATCCTACGATTTTGCATTCAAGCTTGCTATTTTCTATAATCTGTGAAACCAGTCGCAACTACGTTGAATCAATGTGCGGTTTTTGAAAAAATACAATATATGTCCAAAACAAATACTTCTAATTGAATACGTTCCAAACAATGTTGGAATTTCTGATCACACTTCAAAGTAACTGTTGAACAAGTTATGTATGACGTGAAAACATATATTGTGATTGCTATGAACTTTTATCAAATAATAAAACAAAAAGCTTTTAGGCTTGTAAAAATGCGTCATTTTTCAACCAATTAAGGTTTATCCTTTTTATTTATATGGTTGTTCTGTTCTGGTTAACCTATTCATATTGTTCTGATTTTTATCTACGGCGATTTGGAAAGTGCATCACTGCGTTGTGTAATTGAGTTGTCGGCAAATTGTGAAAGGTGTTCGTCTCCATTGGCAATTAGTTGTTAAACAATTTAAAACTGATTTATCTAATCAACTAGCAATCAATGGAAACCGTGGTACACAGCAAGAAATATCTGTTTCAACAAATGTTTCAAAAGAAATTGTACCATTTCAACACGAATTCCCAACTTAGGAGTGTGATGTAAAATATTATCCAATTGGACGTCCGCAGTCGGACAAAAAATCCGACTCCGATTCCTACTAGTGTTGTTGGGAATCCGACTCCGACTCCACCCAAAAATCTCCAACTCCTTGCGACTGCGACACCGACTCCGCAACCCTGTGTGGTACACGTTCCACTAGTGGTACACGAAGGTCCTCAAGGTGGTACGCGAATAGGCTTGCTTTCTGTTTTTCTTCACAAAAAATGTATTCACAGCTATGGTTTTTACTTGTCAATTGCTGTTAATAAATTCCTGAATTTTTGTGTAGTCTGCTTTGTTGGTTTCTAAAAATGGCCGTTATAAATTCTCTCAGCCATCTTGTCCACGTTGTATTTGTGTCAATTCAGGTTTTCCAAAATTTTGATCGAATGATATTTGCCACACTGAGCTTTCCTGGAACAAGATCGTTTGTGGTGACAGTAGGGGACCTACAAATGGCACGCGATCAGCAAAAATTTGCGAACCACTGCCGTATACAGATTAGGAGGCATCAAAAGATGTTGCAAGTACTTCAAAAATACACAGGGTTATGAGTTTGAGTGTCTGCGTCAACGGATGCAGAAGCAAATCGTCTTTTGGAACAACCAGTGGAGTGCGCCAAGGATGCGTATTATCGCCTCTGCTTCTCAGTCGCTTTCAAAGACCCCGCTGTGCTTCAGGCAGTTTGTGGTCTGCCGGGAGTGCATGTTCTCCGTGGGGGTATCCACAGATGGCGAATAGTCCAATCAACTCCGCGCAATGAAGGGAAAGATATTATCAATCGTCTGCACTACGTAGGCGATAATACACTGGTTGCGGAAACCGAAGAAACTCTGCACAACCTCATCCATCGTCTGTGGTGCTGCCGAAAAGGGGTTTGCAAATCAGCACAGAAAAAATCGAGCAGCTGATCACTACACATGATAACATTGCTCACTTTCACTGTCCAACTGAACTAGATGCTCTCAACCTGAAAGTGAACGAAGATATTAAAAATCTTTGTGGAACCTCAGGGTCCGAAAAAAGGAGCGGAAGGTGAAATCACCTCACGCGTCAGAGATGCGACGCGCTCCTCATGGACATACTCTAGTTTTCGTTTGGGACACGGGTGCGCGTATTTGAAACAGTTGTAATGTCGATACTACTCTATAGCAGTCCCACATGGGTACCCAAACAACCACAGCTGAACCGTCAAGTGCGTTTCGAGTGCTGCTGCCTCCGAAACGTTCCAAGCTTGCGACGCCATCTGGATGTTTTGAGCTAGTTTCCAACCAGGAAGTAATTCAACGCGCTGGAGTGCTGAGCGTCGAAGCATTACATAAGCAAACACGTCTCGCCTGGTACAGACGCATAAGAAGCATGGAATCCTATCGCGTTCCAAGAGCACTGGTGTCCACGCGACTCCGACCCACGCGACTGAGTGTTGGCGTTGCGCGGCACTTCTTTGATGTGGTCAAGCGCCACCTCACCCACCACAGTCTGGATTGGCTGCAGTTGATACCTGCAGCCAAACGACAGAATGGAACGCCACTGCAGAAACACCTGTGTCCACGAACAATGACCGGTGTCAAGGGAAATTTCTGACTTCACGCCCTCTGCGCATCCGCAGATTGATTTACCAGGTCATACATTTCGCAAATTCACTGAGACATCAAATATGCTGAGATCTGACGATTACTGTTTAAGGTTAGAAGTTAGGGTTTAGAGATACTGTTTGAAAAAGAAAAAAAATTGACGTCTAGAACGAAGTCAAATATTCTTCAGCGGTCATTATTCCCAAACTGCCGCTTACTGTGGACTATCTTACGTCTAATGAAAAGTTTTTATCTTTGCAACAAACATAAAAAAATTGACCACCATAGTGTGTTCCGTTACTCTGAGACGCGAAATAACTGACATATAAGAATAGGCCAGAAATTTCGCTTGCCATGTCACGCGAAATCCCTGTCTAGGTCAAAAATTTTGCAGAGGTCAGAAATTTCGCTGGGCACCGAGAAGAAAATTGCATACCTGCTTGTAAGAATTGCGCCAAAGCGCGAATGCCTCAAGGTGTATTTCACCACGAACCGTTTTGTCGAGATAACGCTGACAGAGAGAACAAAGGCAGATATTCCAAAATAGCTTGGCCGCACTACTCTAATTTTTTAATTGCAAAATCGCGTACGTATTGTGTGTGGGTTATTCGTTAGACCAAAACTCTTTGTTGTGGTGCAACTCTTGCTAACCGCGCACTATTGAGTGGAAACCCTGTTTGCGAAATGTTTTTGCTGTTACGACATCTGCTATCTCAGAAAAGTAAGAAAAACGTTTCAATTGCGCGACTGAGGAGCAAAAAGTCGAGGCGCTTGGGCTCTGATTTTCAGTGTCACTAAAGTTGTGATAACACACAACCTCCGTCGGTTATGCAAAGTTTAAACTCACGTAGTAGGGGGCACTGATGATAAGGTAGCAGAGGTCGGCCATTGCAATGCTGAGAACGAGCCAAGTGTGAACAGAACTATTTTGAAACTTTTTGCTTCTGATGCTGACCAAAATGACAAGCACATTCCCAACCACTCCAGTCGCAAGCAAAACAGAAATCGTCACGGGAATAAGGATTCTGGTGATTTTATTCAGTTCCTCGACTTGCTGAAAAATTTCACCTGCAACACAAGAAGTAGTAAGAAAGCTCGCATCCGCCGAACATAAACATGTAAGTAAGGAGCTTAAAATTTCTTTGTTAGACCGTGTTGTTTGCCGAAACATTTTCGAAAACACTGATTATAATTTGTGAAACTGCTACGTAAAAACTGTCGGCAACTTTTCGACTGCATAGTCATATTCATTCTTGTAAGCAGGGTCTAAAAGTATGCATAAGTATGACAAGCGTGTTTGGAAAAAAATTGTGTCAAAGAAGATTGAGCAATGGTTGAAGGAATTGCTCAATCTTTTTTTACATAAATTTTAAAAGAAGGGGTGTAACTGGAAGCTTCTTTGATTTGGCCGTTGCTGAAATGAAATGTGTTTTAACATTTGCACAACTTACCGCACGGGTATAAAACGTCTTAGTAAAAGCTTGGGTTGGAAAGCAGAGATGATAATGACCGGCATGACAATAAAACTTAATAACAATCTCTTAAACTACACAAGAATTGAGAATGCACAACAATTAGATAATGAACTTCTCACAAGAGCAATGCTCAAATTAGCTTTGTGGCAATCAAACAAAGTTGCGAAATTACTTTCTACTTTCTCTCGGTTATGAATGCGAAAAAGCGATTATCGCAGGTTGCAGCAGAGGTAGCAGCATTATATTTACATCCGAGTAATACCTCGTATAAAGAACATCTGCATAACAGCTTAGTTTCTGAGTTCATTGAAAGAGCTGTACTGTACTATGCGTTTATTTCAACCACATCTTTGAAAACTGCCGAATGTTTCTAAAGCTTTGGGTCATTTAAAATATAAAAACGCATGTGTATCTTTCTCGCTTCCTTTCAATTTGTTGTTCGAAATTTTTATTGGTTTTAACATTACAGTAGATACATGCTTACATTTACAATTCATGGGAGTGCACAATTCGTTGTTTCGGAATTCATAATTAAGTACATGACTACATTTACAATTCAATCGCCTGAAATTTTAAGGAAACTTTTTATTGTTATAAATCCATTTCCAATCAAAAGTAACTTCACATTTTTGACAAAGTAGCATTTCAATGTACAAACTTTTGCCAACGCTCGCACCGTGTGAAATGCCAGAATTAAAAAAATTAGTGCTTTAATTGAAATTAGTGTTTCAAACCTTTGGTTTCTATTGGTGACATACACTCGGCGAAAGTGACTTTCAAAAAGTTAATGTCAAAGCAGAACAATAATATAAAAGTATGAATTCCTGATACAAGTATTCAGAAGGCCTTTTTTACTCACGTAGTTCACCAGGAAAGAGGTCAAGTGTTCCGTTCGCGGTGTTGTTCATCATGCAACAGGTGCTCAATGGCTTGTGTTATGTTACGTAAAAGAACTCAAGAATACTCACAACTGCAAATTTTAAAATCCAGTAATAATCCATACGAGTGCAAAAAATGTAATCAGTGAACATGTAATTGGCAGCACATCGCACAATCTTGCTAAATTGCTTCAAAAACGTTACTATGTTTTAAAATTTTACTGTGGTTGTGTGGTTTGTATAAACGTTGGAAAAAGATTTGAAAATGCTGCTAGTAAAACTGATTTCAACTGCTTTCACAGTTGCTGCAGACTAAATTTTCACATGTGAAATGGCAAAATTATGTCTTTTTGAACTCCGTTTAATCTGTATGATATTTTGCTTTTGTACTTCACTTGCAATCTACATCTACATCGAACATTCTCAAAGAAACTTTACGAACATGTGCGCGAAGTCCCGGCGACAAAATGTCTGACTATGGTCGCTTTGAACGACAGCAAATTGGCAAATGTGATAGTGCGCTACAGCGCTGCAATGTGAACACCAGCAAACTTTGTCCAACGCCTCTTTTTGAGATTTTTGGAAGTTTTGTAATGGTAGGATGCCAACGAGGACTATTCATTCCAATACACAAAGCTATACGCACGGCTGTGGATCCGGAGCCCGAGCAATTTTGGATGGCTGGAGCCGAAAACTTTTAGACAGTGGAGCTGGAGCCTGTAATTAGGGTTCCGGTTCCACAGCCTTAGTTCCTGGGGCAAGCTAATTGTACAAATAATACAATGATTTTCAGTTTTCATTGGACCAAATCGTTCTGGATCCGGAGTCAAAAACTTCTAGAAGTTGGAACCTGAGCTGGAGCCAAAAAATGTATTTGCCTGGAGCCGGAGCTTGAAATTTGAGTTCCGGATCCACAGCCCTGACTATAGGCTTTGCTGCATTTAAAAAGTGGCAGTGGTTTGAAACATTGTGTTTTGTAGTCACAATTAGTTATTTGAAATACGAAGCAAAATAGATTGTATTCGAAATTCTGCCGGAACAGCTGCCATTAACTTATCAGTCAGCTGGTTTTACTGTAACAAAGCAACGCGAACGTCGGATGGTGTGCGTCGCATGTGCAAGAAATCAATGTTGGCTGATCTCTATGTTGAAGAAGGTGTTGCCACTGCAGTAGTATCTTTAAGTAAAGCAAACTTAAATTGTGCATTTTTGTGCTTGTGAGGTGCATGGTCTTTCATGGGTTACGATTTCCGTTGTTTATACACACTTTTCTACTGAGCATTTATTTGTTTATTTGCTTGCTGTCAAAGACAAGCAGTGGACATAAATTTTTCTACTGGAGCGAAACAGTGGTTTACGGTGGTAATTGTTACTGGGTGTGCGCTGTTTGTGACATCATAATATGACGTCATATTCACGTTTCCGAACTATCGCTTTAGCGAAGTTTGTTCACACAGTATATGCATATTATTCCGCACGCACTCTCCTTATTCGTTGTTGTATAATTCTTATTGCCATTGCATTACTATTGACTATAAACTATCAGCCCTCCAAGTAAGGAGACCGGAGAAAAATACATTCAACGCAACGATGGCGCAGTTCACACATGCAAAACTACAGGCTGCGCGAATGTATCGTCGAATACAGGTGTGCGGCTTGGATGGTGGACAACCAGGGTTGGCAGATCGAAACTTGCTAAACTACACAAGACTTGAGAACACGCATAAATTAGGTACAGTAATCAAACCTCCGTTTTCTATTATGTGTCTGTTAAATATACAACTGCTAGGGGATAGAAGAGATACTGACTTGTTTGAGCCGTTATGTTCCATCCGGCTGAACTGTCAATTACGTGACGCAGCTGAGTATGCCCTGGTATATATGCTGATGCTCAAATTACAAGCACAGGTGCGCGGTTGGATAAGCGCACACCCAGGGTTGTCTGTCACATCAAAAACCGAAACGGGAATTTGGCCGATGCACAAAAAAGTGAACTAAATCAAGCAAGTTGAAATGGTACTATTTTGAAAATTGGCAAGAAAATCAATGAAACGTCCATGGTTATCTTTCAAGTTTGTTTTGCGATTTTCCTTTGATCGCACCATCTGGAAAAAGTCACGTCACAATCAGTTCGATGCGTTTGATTGGATGTTCCCCGCACACTTGACACACCTTGATCATTAGGGTTGGATTATCCGGATAACGGTTAACCGATTAACTGAGAGTATTTTTGCTATCCGATGTCCGGATATAATTTTGTCGGTTAACCGGATGAAAAGTAACGTTATTGATGCGTTTTACGCTTTTTTGGTAGATTTGAATATTCTTTGTTTCCAGATACGGGCGAGCGAAGTTCTACTAAAACACCGTAATTAATATTTTTACAGAAGAGTTCTTTCACATTGTAAGGCAAAGCCTGCGACAGGGGGTTACAAGAGATACATCGTACCCGGGCTGGGTAGATATAGGGTCCCAGAAGTATGAAAGTGAGCACGACAAGTTTTCTGTAATCAAGACCAAAATTGATAGTCGCTTTCTCCAAATGCAGCGCTGGTAGCTATAAACAGTGTTTCCTCTAAGATCTCAAGAAATGTGAAATTGCTCAAACGGTATTTTTAAATGAAACTTTGTCGAAGCTTTTAGCTGCTTTAGACGAATTTACTTTTGTCGTGGTCTGCTTTTGTGCTGCAGTATTTTGTGACTACTACGTCATACACAACAAGTAACGATTGAAACTGCGATACAGCCGAGTTTATGTACAGCGTATCGTCCACAGATTCCACGCAGTAAGACTGTAATAAGCCCCTTGCAAGAAGTGTTGTCGCAGTCGCATCTCACAGAAGCTGGTGTATTTAACAATAACCAGTGGCACATTTAACTGTGAGATGACGCATATCGTACACAGGCCCGTCAAATTCTACAAAATCACAAATCCTTGATAAGTAAAAAGTCTCCGCTTCCTTCTTTTATTCAAAATTCGGATGAGAAAAATTTTTAATCTTGTCTATGCTGAACAAAATTGAATGCGTTTTGAGGATTTTGACAGCAAAAGGTATGATGGTTACTTTATATCGGGACTTATTTTGATACGTACCAGGTTTTAGAAACATACGAAGCTAATAATTTATGTTACTACAGTAAACCTCTGTTAATCCGGATCTTCGCCAAAACCGGATAAAACTGGTGGTACGAATGATTTCTAACGATTTTCTTTATAAAAATATTCGATTTGTCTGGATAAAATCTGCTCTTTTCACATCTTGTAATCCGGATTTTCTGCACTTCCACGTTGTTGTGTCTTTAGTGCACTGACTAGTCTCTAGGAAAGATTCGGCAGCTTTCAGACACAACACAAGTGTGCTCGCGATCACTAACGGATGTTTATAACTACGATAACAACGACGGCAACCGAGCGCAACATTCGACAAATCGTAGAGACGATTATTACGTCACGCACGGGCATATTACGTTGAACGTTACTGTCAAGGCACGCCACCGCACAACGGTGTCCGTCTATTGATCGATTTTGAGTGTGCGTGTGTAGAGCATTATCCCTGAGTGTATTGTATTCGGTAAGATGTGTGGAGGGCATTACCTTCCAAATAGAAAGACTGCTTATGGGCCAGTCGCAGAGATCTCTGCATCAGTCCAAAATCCCGGATTTCTTCTCAGCCAAATAACCTAAAATTGTGAACTTAGGATTATTCATAACTAGGGTAACAAAAAGTCAATAACGTCAAAACTTTTCTGCCTTTTTTAAAGATTATGAAATGTCCACAAACCAAATTTTCCGCTCATACCATGAGGGAATCCCAAGTTATTATAGGTCAAAAAAGTCAAATTTTATCATTAGGTCAAAATTTATCGTTGGGTCAAACTTTTCTTGCAGCACAGTTTTTTCTCTTTATCAATATTTTATTGAAACTGTAACAACAGATGTTGATATGCTTTTGCAAGTTTTGTTGCAATTCTGTAATAATAATGGGTTTGCTGTGATTTCTGACGTAATCATATTGTTTTGCCCACTACTGGACAATTGATTACTATGTAGGGTAGGCGACGCCTATCATGGTAAGGCAAGAAACGTGGTCTTACAGTACCTGGTTTGGTAAATTCTAAATCCATTACGCATACGAGCGTATAATGTTTCAACTTCATGATGTTCTCAAGTTTGACTCTACTGTAGTTTAAATCTACTTATCAATATATCATCCCCAAAGTTGAACAATCAAATGTTTTTAAATTTCGAAGCATAGAATGCATGAATACGCTTCTGGGTTAACCTCAACACCTAAGGGTAAACTATTTTGCAGTTGCAAACGCAGAAAATTTATAGGTCAAAAGAAAGTCAAAATTTTATTCGATTTGACCGACGATTATTTCCGGTTTAGGCGAAGATCCGGATTAACCGAGGTTTACTGTAGTTTAAACCAGTACAACAATTAATCTATTTGTCATTATCATGGTAGCTGTTTATCAACATCCTGATTACAATACAAACAAGTTACAAAAAATACGACAAGGGCACCAGCAGCTAGGGGGCCCGGTATCGGCATTTGTACTCCCTGGTGAAATTTGTCTCAGAATCCCTGTTGTAAGGTGACGTCTGCGTTCTGTATTATAAGAAATGCATTGCAGAAGCAGTAAATGTTAAAAATGTATGATTTTCGTCATATATACTCGCACAGTGCATGTGTGTATTTACAAAAAAAACTGTGTCATGATTTTTCATCACGCAAATCTCACGAAATTTTTTATTCAATGCAAATCTCATGAGCAATCAACTGTTATTATCCGGTTAAGCAGTTAGCTAGAATACAAATACATGGATATATCCGTTATCCGAATAGTAAAAATTATTGATATCCGAACTAACCCTACCGAGCATACGCCCCTGCCTCTAAAGGCAATGCATTTCCAATTGAAATGAAGTTAAAACCAACAATGTAATGTTCATTTTATCTTCTCGAGTCACATGACATTAGGACGCGGTAGAGAGCCTATTGAGCTAAGTGAAAATGCAAGATTGGACAAATGTAGACACAAGTGAGATACAACGCAATGAGATAAAACGAAGTGCTACATTTAAAGGAAACTGCAAACGAAATGTTACTTTTCAAAGAAAACTATGGATGTAATTTGCAAAAGACTGAAACAAACAAACAAAACTTTCTACAACTGAAATTCAATTATCTGCAAATGTTTGGCTTGTTGATCTGATCAACATCAATGAAGGTCGGATATTGTACGCAGCGAAGCGCACTGTACTTTTACAAAGATTTAGCGTATACGTTAACTTCATTTTGCAACAAACGCTTGCAATAAAAAGAACAAATACAGCACTCTGTTGCGGAACTTATCCTGCGAATTGGGCTTGTCCATAATCTTGCAGCTGTAAGCCGTTTAGCCTAACATGTTCGCCACCTGGCAACTTCAGTTCCTTTGCAACTAAACACGGCTTAATTTCAAATTGCGAAGCACATAGCTGCCACAACTGTCAATATGCCTAAACACTGTGTTTTTTGACTGTCACTAAGAAACTTCGTTCAACAAGCAAAAGTTGCTGAGCGTGTCAAGTACTGTACATAAACACACAAATGACCATCGCCAAAGAGAATGCATTGGTTTCTGTTTTGATTATGTTGGGGTAGTAGCGGACGCAGACATTTCTTGACGGGAGAGGAAAGTGAGTAGAAAATATTACACCTGTTTCCGTTACTTCACTCACTTGTAAAAAATTGTGTTGGTTGACGTAAGTTTTACTCTGGCATCAAGATGACTTGGCGTTCGCTTTGTGTGTAAGCCTGACTTGAGTACTGTACGTAATATCTTACTTCAGTTAATACAGGTTTTTTAAGGTGTTTTAGGGACCCGATTCGGGTCCCTAGAATTGAAAATCGGGTCCCTAGAATCAGAGAAAATTATCAGTGGGTCCCTCGAACCAGAAAAAATCGGGTTCCTAGAATCAGAGAAATCGGGTCTCTATAGGTCCACACCGGGTACTTAACATTTTCCTCAAAAAACCCCTGGTTAATATAATAGTTTTGCTTTCCATGGAGCAAACAGAGTTGAAAGCGTGACTCGAATCGATGACTCGACTCGAGTCACAATCAATGGCTCGAGACTCAGGTCAGAGTCATCTTTACAAAATCTCCAAACATCTGATTGACAAATCCAGTTAGTTTGTACACAAAGTAAAGAGCATTTATGTTCAGTGACGTATGATCAATATTGGCGCCAATTTACTGTTTTGACTGTGTTGAACATGAACCGATTTCTGGATCGCGATCCAACTAGATGCTGCAATTCAGAACCGCATCTGGATCGGACTGGATTTCGAAAAAAACTCGTCCGGATCAAATATGGATATCCAAACTGAGTTGATCACTGCAGTCAAATGTTTAATCACAGTTTTTTCGGATAAAACCGGATTGGATCAAATATTTGGACAGTACTACCGGTTCAGGATCAGACTGGATTACACAATGAAAATATTGGACTGGATTAGGATTGCAAAATCTTCGATCCGTTTAACATTAGCGTCTCCTAGCAGAGGTTGCCACGGATCTTGAGTGCCGGAGTCGACTCCGGCAGGATTCTGCGTTTTTTTCAGATACGCAGTCAAAAAGTTTTGAAAAACCGGATCCGGAGTCACTTTTCATTTTCAGCAGTAGCAGGAGTCTGCGTTGTCTTTATAAATGTCATTGTTTAAATAAAAACATTGCTGAAATCCGGTTGCACCGATGGTTGCAGAAGTCTAAACAGGATTCGGATCCACAAATTTGAAAATATTTTGGACCCGGTGTCAAGCGAAATTTCTGACTTTACGCAATGTGCGCATGCACAGAGTAATATTCTACATATCAAATACGCTGAGAAAACTGTGGATTGGGGCTTAGGATTTGGTGTTTAATAGGTAAGTGTGTCGGGTTGAGGTTTGGGTTAGGATTCGAAAAAAAATAATTGAGGTCTAAGAATAAGTCCAATATTTTTCAGTGGTTATATTTATTCCCGTACTGTAGCTTGTTGTGAGTATCTGACATCTAATCACAAAGTTTCAATTTACACAACACACATCAAAAAAGTAATCGCCACACTTTATACAATTACTCTGAGAAGCAAAATAACTGACAAACAATCATACAATCAGAAATTTCGATTGACACCGGATCCCCACCAGGATTCAAAATTTTTGCAACAGGAGCGAGTCGGAGTCTGAAATGAGACTCCGTCCAGTGGCGTAATTGACGGCGGGTAGGGGTGCGCGCCTCCCCCCTGGCAGGATAAACGTAAAAATTGGGCCTCCCTGTTAGCTTGTATTTCGGTTTTAGTATTCTTTTGATTTTTAGGTTTTTGTTTTAGCGTTTTTCAAAGGTTTCTTGGAGTGTTTGTCGGTGATTTCGGGTGTTAGCACAGACGAATCCAGTTGATTGCATAACCAAATTGCCAAGATTTTTGTATGTGTTTAACCTGAATATGGGATTATCCTTATCAGACAAATATCCGCAAGTTTACAGTCTAGCGACACAGGGGGCCCAAAATTCAGTCCCGTCGCCACTGGGGGCTTTTGTGGGAGTAGCCCCCCCAAACAAAGCTCCAAAATCAAAATTGAAATGCGAAACACTAGAAATCAGTGGAGTATTATCAATCAGTATTCTGTTTTGTCCTGCAATTTGTAGGCAGAGCAATACCTGCCGCTGTTACCTAGAATAACATCGCTTGATCTTTTTGGTGCGTTTGTGAGGTAATATA
>Ga0210059_1008157_pt1 | contig 16578 bp, 11 predicted proteins | sample Ectturendosymbi2_FD_188042 | JGI IMG/M metagenome (GOLD analysis project Ga0210059, IMG submission 188042) | Ecteinascidia turbinata endosymbiont from Florida, USA - Sample 2 (SPAdes) (version 2) | ecosystem: Host-associated > Tunicates > Ascidians > Unclassified | place: Key West, Florida...
TCCCCACCCCTGATGTAGAAAAATCAGTTGTTGTTGTGTGCCCTTCATACTTCATAAAACAAAAGAGTATAATAGAGTTGTGTTCTTGTATCGCTTCTGAATCATGAAAATTTTTCAAACGAGTAGTTTATTTGAAACAAATAAATTTCATCACGGGGGGCCCCCTTTCAGCGGGGGGCCCGGGGCAATTGCCCCTGTTGCACCCCCCTTAATCCGGCCCTGATCATACTCTTAAATTGGGAATGTCTTTTGAAATGGTACAGTTTCTTTTGAAACTTTTGTGGAAACAGAGATTTCTTCCTGTGTACCACGATTTCCATTGATTTTAACAGCCAAATTTCATTCACTTTATGTTGAAGAGTCGGAAGTCGGAGTCGGAAATTTTGGAAAGGTCGGAATCGGATATTTTACCTCCGACTCCGCAACCCTGGTACAAACGTCTGTCGCAAGTATAGAATCGAACTTTGTCAGAGATTTATCTAGTCCCAAAGTTGATGAAAAATGTGGTTGACTGTAAACGACGCAATGGCATTGCTTTTGCTTGCTGAGCGAGTGTTGCTCGTAATGCGAAATGCTGGGAAAAGTATTACAGATTGCTTTGCAAGTTTTGCAAGCAAAATTGGAGCAAATGTTGATTGTTTCGCTCTTCTAGCAAGCTATTGCCTGTTATTTTCGACGAATGGTTTTGCTACATCTTTCAGTCGTTAAAAAAAAGCTTTGTAACCGTAGAGCTGTGTGAAAAATTGCGCGCCCAGCAGAAAGCTTCTTTCAAAGTTTTTGCCGCAGTTGTTGAACTCCATGGATATTAAAGTTTGCAATTCAAGTTATCTACTGCTGGAAACTTTATTGAAGCATTTTAAACGCACTATCAGCAAATGAGTGGTAGTGGAAAAACTTGAATGCTGAAGTTTACTTCGTTTTTTTTTCATTTGAAAAGCAACCGTTGGCTTTAGCGTAAACAAGTATAGGTGTCAAGTCTGCTTGCTTGCTGCAAAAGGCTTGTATGAACTAATTTAATGCTTAGTTTAAAAATGGAAGCTTTTACTCAATTAGCGCTTCTGGGGATAATTTCATTTTTGTGTTTCTTACGAACAGACTGAAATTAGCGACTTACACAACAAATCTGGATCAAATAAAGACGAACTGAAAGCACTGCAAACTTTGGCAGGATCAAATAAGGTTAGTAGCTACAAAATTGTTTGAAGTAGTAAAACGTTGATTTCGATGCATTATGACATCCGTCGCTAGCGAACATAACTTCTTGCACCAGTTTCAGCCAAAAGGCCAAAATCTCTGTCCAGGATACGCAAAACAGTTAGAATCACCATTACGAGAAGTCGTTCCCCGCAGCATTTCAAGTTCTCAGCACTGTTTCAAATTATTTTATTGTTTACTACTCAGACAAGCTTAGCTCATCCTACAAGTTCGCTCCTGCAAATTCTCTCATGAAAAAGAGTTATGAGAGAACCAAAAATAAACGTGCGATGTGAAAAAACTTTCTTGCCTGACCTTCTGAGCGAAAGGGATAATTTTTAACAAACTTTTCAAATGACCATTCCGTGGTCAAGTATCCATGATAACTTTTTGCAGGCGAATCAAGACATTGAGAAACTGTTGATGAATATCAACAATACTTTTGCAAACACGGATGCAGAACTACGCAGAACAATCTCGGTAGGTAACTGGAGATTTGGTGTTACAGCCTATTTATGCTGACATTATTGGTACTTTCTGTAAACTCTATTTAACTTTGTTCGAGTTAGATGCAACAACTGACGAACAAACGTGTAATGCTATTTTTGGAAACGAATCAAGAAGTTCCGTGATTCTGCCATATTAAACAATTATGTTTAAAAGTAGTTTTTCAGTAGTAAGAACAAACAAAATAATTTCAATAAATCGGTACTCTAGCATGACCCTCATTGTGGTGTTATTTTCAGTGTGGTTGGTATTTATTCAAAGGCTGTCATTCTCAAGATATGGGAATAAAGAAATTTCACTGTCTTAACCTCACAACAACATTGATCGATAAGCCACTGCTTTATTTCGGCTTTAATTAGCTGAAACACGACATCTAAAGAAATAAGAACAAAAAGTAAACCGACATGAAGCAAACATGCTCAAACCAACTTTTTATTTTTGATATGGTGGTTTGTTGTTGGCACTGTATAACTACAAAGATCTTGTAGCGCCACGAGTGACTTTGTACAATTTCTGGTCTTTGTTTTTGTGCTCTGGGTGTGTCCCCTGCAGCTCTTCCGCACACCTTGCGCCTGGTAAGAAGGCTGCACCAACCCGTGGTCTAAAGTGGTAAGTGCATCCGCTTCGGTGCTGGCAGGTCGAGAGTTCGACCGAGACTCTCGGCCGCTCTTACCAAGAACTTGTAAATTGGGATTGCAGCTCAAACCAACTGACAGACGAACTGGTCACTGCAACCGAGAAGACGACTACTAATCCGCTCGTACGCAGCACTCAGTTACGAACACGTGCAACGCAAACAGCCGCTAGCATTGAACCAAATCACAACGACACTAGCACGCATTGATTGTAAAACGCTGTGTCATTTGAAACTAGAACACATTGATTGTATAAAATATGAAGAATCTGCTAAATCTACGCAGGGAAGTCCTTTTCAAAAGTACGTGTAGTGTTCTAAGAAAGCCTGTGAACAATGAAGACTTATATCCATACGCATGCTCTTAGGGTATTGGATGCAACGTGAGCTAACTCAACTTTTTTCGTGGCAAATGGTGTTCTGACTCATTTAAACGTAAATCTGGCTTTCAAGAAGACTCCTAAATCATTATTTTTTGCATTAGACGACGCAGAATGATGTCAATGATCGACTACAAGAAGTCACCGATGACATTAACTATCTGGTTGTCAATTCCTCCAAGGAACTGCAGGTATTTTCGATAGTTTTGCCCGTGTGTGATTGAGCATTGTGGCGACGGGACTGCTGAAGCCCATTCTTGTTGTCTGAGTGGTCTAAAAATGCTGCATTATCTTTGATCTGCGGCGTATCGTGTGAAGAGAACTTATCTCTTGTTACGCTCACACATTGTGTAGAGAGCAATAATGATGTCAGTTAGTCTTCTACAATCTACACCCACCAGGCTCATTCATATTGGTCCAAGTTACTGGAGAATTTTGCGTTTCTTTGAAATTCCGTGTAGAAAGGAAAAATTTCAAAAATTTAAATTCAAATCCTAAACTCTATTGAAACCTATTGTTTGAAAAACATTGAATTTACATTGAATTATATTAAAAAATTATTGTTTACCGTGGACAGGTCGGTATTTCAAAGATATTTTGAACCCAGTCACTCTTACACCATAGGACACGCAGGAGGTACAGTTGACGAAGGAAAAAAACATCACTGGAGCCGAAGTCTTCCTAGCTGTCACAACACTGAAGGCTGGGAAGGCTGAACGGTTGTGATGAAATTCGACTTGACATGCTCAAAGCCTTGACCAGAGGAGTTCATTGGCACATTGGTGTGTGTCAAGTGATCGTTTGCAGCTGCGTGTGACCAAGCGGGATTGAAAATGAACAAAGTGCGATCTATTATGTCGCTCCAGAAACCGAAGTGTGTGCACGTTGCAAGCGGCAATGCATTGCACTAGATCAAGAAGTTCAAGTACCTTCAAGTACCGGTGGTATTCACGAGTGTCAGAAGGCAGAACAAGGAGATTGATACACGGAAATGGTAAAGCCAACGCAGTTCTGTGTGAGGTTTATCGCTCTGTGATCGCAAAGCGTGAGCTTTCAAGCACCGAAAAGCTGTCATTTTTTAAATCGGTCCTTGTTCCGATGCTCACCTATGGTCATGAGTCTTGGGCAGTGACTGAAGCAGTGCTATTTCAAGTGCAAGCGGCAGAGATGGCATTTTTGCGAAGAGCTGACGGTGTAGCACAACGCGGCAAAGTGCGCAGCTGTGAAATTCGTAAAGCCGTGAATACCGAGCCATTTCTTCGGAGATCTCCACTACGATGGTTCGACCACGTGACCAGATCAGTCTTGTGGTTACATCCAAGGTAAAGCGACCCAGATGTTGACCAAGACCACGTGACGATATCACACATCGAACCTTGCTTGGTCCAGTCTTGGTGTGAAGCCAGCAGAACTAAATGAGGTTGCAGTTGATCGTGAGGTATTTCGAGTTCTCCTGGGGTTGCTGTCCCTGCGACCCTCTTCAGAGAAAAAGCGGGTGTGAAAACTAATGAGTGACCTCGGGTTCTGACTTTTGAGCCCGAGTCAGCCTGGTTGAACGCTGTCCAGAGAACGTTTCCTGTGAATGATATTTTTGTTAGGAGTGACCTCGTCCTCATAGATGCAGCCAGAGTCTGAACCAGAACCGTCGCCAGAAACCCCTAACAGAAACTGTAATGTGTAACTGCTATACTTTCAAGGGGACCCCACTACCATCTCCAATGAGCAAATAATAAAAACCTTCAAACCAACTTCTGTACCTAAAAAAATTGTGGAAATTTTTCCAAAACGTTCTGAAAAGACTCTAACAAATCAGAGCAAATATTTATACCAAATGGAAACTTTTTATTCCAAATGATAATTTTTTATACCAAATGATGATTTTTAGAGATTGAAGTGATTGGTATATTGATAATTTTATGAAAATGCCACAGTTGAACAGAAAGTATCCACATCGCAAGTGGAGCAGCAAAAAGAAGGAAAAAGAAAAAATATAAAGGTCCCAAGGACAGATTTGTTGTACAGTAAACCTCGGTTAATCCGGATTCGATTTGACCGACGATTTTATCCGGTTTAGGGGAATATCCGGATTAACCGAAGATGATTGTTTCTATAGCTTGATGTCATCAAAGTACTGCTATATCGGTGAAAAATCACGAAATTGAACACATTTACGACCCAACAGCAGACTTTCGCGGAAGCAAAACGAATTTATTGATGTATTTACAATGATGCATCAGACTATAGTAACAGCCTGTTCCAAGCAGTTATAAACAAATCTTCAATTCATAATTTAAGATTACTTGGCTGCAAAGAAATCTTGGATTTTTGATAAAGGCACAGAGATTCCTACGACTGGTCCATAAACAGTTCTTCTATTTCGAAGGTAATGCTAATGCCCTCCAGACATTATACCGAGTACAATACACTCAAGGATAATGCTCTACACACGCACACTCAACACTGATCAATAGACTGAAACCGTAGTGCGGCAGCAACTTGATATGCTATGCTTGTATGTGAAAAGAATAATCTTTTGTACGATAACGGATGTTGCGCGCAGTTGCGGCCATTGTTATCATAATTCTAAACGTTCGTTGGTGATCGTGAGCACGCTTGTGTTGCATCTGAAAGCTGCCGAATCGTTCCTAGCGACCACTCAGTGCACTTAAGAACACAACAGCGCAGAAATGCAGAAAAAACCGGATTAGGAGATGGGAAAAGAGCAGATTTTATCCGGTATTGGCGAAGATCCGGATTAAAAAATCCGGATAAACCGAAGATTTTTATAAAGAACAACGTTAGAAATCATTCGTACCACTAGTTTTATCCAGTTTTGGCGAAGATCCGGATTAACCGAATCCGGATTGCCCGAGGTTTACTGTAGTTTAGAAAGTAAATCAAGTTAACTTATGCTCTACCATTGGCGCACAACATCATAACAATTGAAACTACAGAGACTTCAAAATATTCACTTTTAGCAGAAATGCAATGGGAAGCTCTGTTAAGCTTAGCAATAGCGTCTAAGATATCAGACCAGAGGACTAACAAGTAAGCAACATAAATGGCTCATTAGAACTGGGCTACACATATAAACAATGATAAACTGTGCTAAATGATATATAAGGTATAAAAATGATGAGTCAAGAAATGGGACTGGATCAATGAATGTCCAACCAATTCTGTAAGTTTGATGGCATGGTAGTCAATTGAGCGGATTTGTTTCGTTGGTCAGAGACAAAGCTCAACAATTAAGCAAACACACTAAACAATCTCAATGGATTTGAGAAGCTCTTATCGATAGGCTACAGTAGCCTGCAGTCCGAAAACTGAACCGAAACTTGCGAAGAAGTTCAAAAGAAAATCATCAGTTCCAATCCAAATCTGGTTTAGCAAAAATGATAGCATCCAAATCCATCAATATATTGGAATGTCGCAATATTTAAATTCAAATCCAAGTACACATTCATCTCTGGTCATTTTCATGTATTGGGCATGCGAAAGACAAGGGAGTATGTTTCTTATATTGCGATCGAAAAGCTCGAGTGGCAAGTGTTCAAAGCTTCACACTGTGGCAGCAAGCAACAGTGGAGATCACCGGACGAGATCACTCTATTATTGCTTGTTCGCGTCACATATATTTGTGTGTTGCTCTGCTTACACATCCCGTTCATGGTGAATCGCACTTTCAACGCAACGCCAACTGAGAGGTTGCAACAACATCCACTCCTTATTGCAATGAACCGCGCCACTGCGATTGCGAGGCACAACCACCAAAGCAGCAAGCAAAACCAGAGATCAGAGGTTGTGCTCATTCTGTTTCTGCTAGTTCGCACCACGTCTTTGTGAATGTTGTTCTTCACGCACATCCCGTTCGTGGTGAATTGCACATACAACACAATGCTAACCGAGAGGTTGCAACACATACAGGAAGGTTGGGCTAGACTTGTTGAGATGACTGAGAGTGAAAGAGACAAGTCAAATGCAAACTGAAAAAACTTAGATAGAAATAACCTGCAATCAAACTTGCTACAACAACATTGGGCACCATTTGCTAACTTATCGGGCGCCATCTAATAGCATAAAAAAGTCATAGAAAAAATGTAGAATTTCATTTGACTCGACATTGACTCGAGCTTGCAAACCAATGACTCGAAGTGACTCGACAGTTCTTGTGACTCGACTCGAAAAATTTTTAGATGACTCTGACTCGAAGGGCTTGTGACTCTGACGAGACGAAAATGTCTCGGGCACATCACTGGTGGATTCCTATAAAGATATGGATGTGAAGAAAACCAACTACCAAGCATTTTTTCAAAGGAGGAAAGTGTGAAACTTTCAGGGTAAACTTCGTAGTCTGTTGATGGTGAATGCAGAGAAATGGGGCGCGAAAATAAAGAAGTGGGAACGATGCCAACGTGCCATTGCCTAACGTTTATGTGTTGCCAGCCTTGTCTTCCCAACTTTCAGTGTTTTCAAAGTTGTGTATCATGAACACCCTTTTACATTTTCTCCTGCTATGTCAGTGACGCCGTAGTCTCAGGAACGTATCTTTGAGTGGTCTTATCTTAGGCTTGATCAAAAGTGCTTATCACGGTTTACTGACTATGGTGACGTCATCAGAACCCCCTTTTAGTTTTGCCTCGGGCTCCCAACCCTAAACCCACCACTGCTCAGCAAGACCACTTTTTCAATCAAGCTGTCTATTGAAGCTGACTAGACACCTACGTTAGCAGACAATATAATAAAGTTCGACTACGATCATGCCAGAGTGTCCGCTGGTTGTCCGAAGAACTGTTTTTGTGTAGGCTAGTTTTCCATAAGTTTAAGTTTGAATTTTTTCATAGTTATAATGGCGCTGGGATTTTTTTGTTGTGTAGAGCGATTTACTAACTCATTTACTTATAGTAATGAATTGAATGGCGAACCAAAATGTGCTGTCGGTCTAAAAGTGCTCCCTGAGAAATCAATGAAAACCTACAACATCATTTGCAGACAAGTCATCCCGCTGTGTCATTAAGCCGTTTGAGACTTTTTAACGTAAACTACAATCCATTACGTCGCAGCTAAGTCCTATGAAAACATTCACAGAAGTAATAAATCAGCTGTGCACTTTTTGTATGTTGCCTCTTACCATACAGTAAAGCAAAAGAAAAAAGCTCATAGCAATAGCCAGCTAGAGAAAACTGGCTATTGCCAGTTACGAAGTTGTAAAAATAGTGATTGATGAAATAGAAAGCAAAAAATTAGACTCAGTCTCATTATCAGAACAGTGGAGAGACGCATTGTAAAAATATCAGATGAAGTTCTTGAACAGACTGTAAGCCAAGTGAAAGAGTCTCCATTTCATTCTGTTCAGTTGAATAAACGTACAGATATTGCGAGTCAACCGCAATTTTCTGTGTTGATGCCATATGTTGACAACGATGAAGTATCAGACGAAGTGCTGTTCTGCAAAGCCCTGCAGTTGTATACTGAAGGTCAAAATGTTTTCCAGTGTCTTGCTAAATTCTTCAGCGAACATTCAATTCCCTGGGAAAAATATCCTAGGATTTGTACCGATAGTGCAGCAGCATGTACTGGTAATCGGAAGTACTACTAAAACTGATCCCAAGACAAACCACTCACATCTTCTCTGCAGAGTAGAACGAGCAGCAATGAATTTATCAGAGGAGGTGCATGACGCGCTAAATTCTGTTGTGAAGTGCGTGATGGTGTGATCTTTGTCAAGGCCGCTTGATCGGTGTTTGTTTTCTTTTCAGTGTGAGTCTGAGTAAATGGATGTCGATCTCTCAGGATTGTTTCGTCATACTGAAGTGCGATGGTTGACTTGCGGTTGTGGCTTAACGTTTTTGTGAGCTACGAAAAGAAAGCGTTGACTTCCTGAATAAACAGGAGCATGTGGTCCTAGCTGAAAAGTTTAGTCAGGAAAAGTTTATTGCCAATGTTGCTTACCTAGGTGATATATTTTGCTCTCTAAGACAATTTGAAAGAGTATTCTTCCCACTGAAACACGTTTATCAACAAACGTTTATTATAAACTTTTTGCTCATAATTTAATGTACGGTTTACAGAAGATTTTATATATACATACATATATACCTTTAGGTTTAGGTTGTGTGTATGCTGTGGTTATGAGTAATGACAGAATGATATTTTTTCAATTTTGAAGTCGCTTCAAAAACGCTTGGGAAACACTGACCTGTCCTAAACGACCTCATAGGTGTAGCCAGGGGGCCAAGGGCGTCATGCCCCTAAAATGTCTAGCATATCCTGTCGTTTTGTGCTTTGGGAGGCGGTGTCCCAAATAAAATACTATTGCTCGCTTAAAGTCAAAATATCTGTCCCCCCAAATTTTGGCCTGGCTACGCAACTGAACGACCTGTCTGTATTTCTCGGTAATGCAAGGATAGAAGACTTTGAAAACACATTTGCACTTTTGTTGCAGGATGTTCGAGCTGAGATGTCGCACAAGCTAGAAATATTGGACAGCAAACTGACTCAAAAAGAAAAACAAGCAGTTTTGGACATATCGGTAAGCATTGCTGCTACTTATTATGAACTGCTCACCACCGGCGCCTTGCGATTTGCTGTTTTGCCGATATTCTCAGGTCATATATTTGCCGAATTTTTTCTATCGCTGCTACCACTCCTAAATTTTTAGAAAATGCTCTATATTGCTTTGTTAATATCGAATTTTAAACTATAAGGAAAAGTAGCATCTCGGCAGGAGCTTCAGTATGAAAAAAACTGTGAGAATCACTTGCTTGTAGTTTTAGCTTTGTTTTGTTTTTGAAGCACTAAAATTGCACATTACCTTTTTGATTCGTTGAACGTGCAGGAAATGTATTCCAGTTCAGATTATCACAAATTGATATTCGTGGTGATGCTTTTGCGATACGATAAAGCAAAAACGTCATTTCACGTATGGAGAGAAGTCGGGCATAAAGGCTTTTTAGGCTTGGGAAATGAGCCGTTGCACCTTACTCTCAAAATCTATATAATGTGCCCTGCTTAGAAGCATGCAGAATGTTCGTCTCTTTGCCTATCACTCCAGTAATTGGATTTAGTCAGTCTTAACGAAATTCTCAGGTGAAAAGCAAAAAACGGGCTTAAATTTTACAGATTTTGTACCAAACGTTGCTTCCTTTGAACAACAAAAGAATTTCGGGCATGCTGTTCTTCTGAGCTTTGAAACAGAAAGTAGAATTATAGTGTTCGTGTCGATTCATTTATGTGCAGCAGTTAGTGGAAAAAACATTTTGAGAACGACTTAATCAGGATCACCAGTTAACTACGTGCTTGGTTCGGAGAACGATATTGCGGTATAGTAATCACTCTTACTAGCAGAAGTTATTGCACAGATGTGTTACAACTACAATTTCAGTTTTTAAGGTGCGGTATTGATTTCTGTCATAGCGTCATTCATCAGGCATTAACGTTTTATTTAAACAGAGGCATCAGCGTCCAAAAAGCGAGGATACGCCTGAAATTTAAGTAGTACCTAAATTACAATCCTGGTTCTAACAAATACAGGAGAACAGCTTGTCATACCAAGTAGACCTTTACCATGCGTATTTCAAGCATCGCTTATTATTTATGTGCCTGCGGTATTTGGCCCTTACTATGATACCGTTTTCAAGACTTGCATAAGTAAATACAAAATTGGTGAAATCGCGTCACACACATAATGTCAATCTTCTTTAGATGTTTTCATTTTGAATGATTATTATCAAATTAGTGTGACTTTTTGATATGTTTCGACTTTTGTATCAAGCTAGCAAAGTTTTAAAAAAAACGTCCATCGTTAATCTCAACAGCTCGCTTGTGCTTGGTGGATCAACTATCATGATAAAGTCTGAAAGACAAAGTAGCATAGAAAGCTTGGATGGCTGCATGAAAGTCATGTTGTTTTGAGCGATTTCTCTCCTTGGTACCAAGTATATTTGTGGCATAACAACTCTGCTTTACAGTCAGGTGGTTCCCTAAGAGCCTTGTCAGACCAGTTAAATTCGGCTTGAACGACATCGTCCACGACGTACGAGTGCTTCTGCTCCTGTGATCGAGAAACATTGAAAATGAAGCCAATAAAGGGCAAAGGCAGTTAGGTGAAAAGCACAACAGATTCGCAGCCGTATGCCGTGGCAAACAAACATTACAAATGCGCTTTGTCTTGGGACTTGTTTTTGTTTCTGCGTCATTACCTTCGAAAGAGGTAGTGCAAGTTTTTACTTTAAAATTAGGAGTTTCACAAAAGCTTGAAGCAAACGAGTTTTGCTTCAACGGCGAAGAAACAGTTTTGCTGCTGAACATGAAATGCGGAAAACACGATGATGAACCTTTCAGTGGGTAATGAACATGTAATAACTGACCATTTTTTGCGTTTGAACTTCCCAGTGGTCTTTTTATAATACTACACACTTATTTTTGAAAGTTGTTTATTATTTAAAACGTTTTTTGATTATCATGCATGATTTTTTTACCAGGAGTCTATGTAACAACTAATGTATTCGCAATCTTTTCTTCTGTCAGTGGCATTTATCTTCTTACTGTTTTCAACAATGTCATTGTCTTTGCGTCTCTCATTCTGTGGTCAATATTGGCCTGAGAACAAAAATGCCTAGTTAGTACTTGTCCTATGTAGTGATGATACGAACAGTCATTACTGCACTCGGCTTTCGATGGCCTCTCGATAACTGCAGTACATATCACGAGAGTCGAGACATCAAACTTTTTTCACGATTTACCGGGTAACTGAGACAATGAAAAGTGTGGGCGAATAATCACTTTGTTAAATGTTATGTAGTCCATACACAAAATATAAAGATAAAAACCATATATATTTATCAAAACGTTTAGAAAGGAAACCGATCTTCTTGATGAGACGACTTGAAACCAAGACCGTGGAGCTGACACACAAATTTCAGGCTCTGGCCAGTGGTGTAGCCTGCCCACAAATTTGGGGGGCCCAAACATTTTGATTTTAAGTGAGCAGCAGTATTTGTTTGGGGAACTGCCTCTCAAAGCACCAAACGGCAAGATGTGGCAGAAATTTTGGTGGGGAATGGCTTCCTTGCCCCCCTGACTGCGTCTATGGATCTGGGTCCAGCTCCAAGCATCTAAGGTTTTTTGGCTCCAGCTCCTGCTGCAACATCAAAACGTTTTTGGCTCCGGCTCCAAAAATGATTTGGTCCAGTGAAAACTGAAAACCAATGCAGCCTATTTTTTACACGATTGTATTATTAAGCCAGCATAGATGAGATGTTGCGAAATGATACATTTGATGGATAAATGGGACGTGCGCAAAAATGTTTGAGTAGCCCTGCTATACGCACAAACGACGAAAATTATCCACACAATATTAACGGCAATCCCGGCATCCGTAGGTGCTTCCAAGCCTTTTTTCCCATATTTCGGTTCCCCCATTTTGATATTACAAATTTTGTTACCGACATTCGCTCCACAAGGAGTTAATTTGCTTGCCCCACAGACTAGCGGTGTGGAACCGGAACCCAAATTTCACATCTCCGGTTCCGGTTCCTCCATCTCAAAAGTTTTTGCTCCGGCTCCAATCATACAAAATTGCCTGGGATCCGGCTCCACAAACCTGCCTGGGCTCCGGCTCCACAAACCTGCCTGAAACAGTGCTAATATTTGTTATTTTTTCCCAGATTACCACGTAATTTGCGAAAAGTGTTTGTTGGTAGGGGATCGCATGACCGCTTGTCTGATGGCGTAATCATCATTTCGTAAAGTAATGCGGGGTCTATCAGTTTCGCCATAAGTTCCATTCTTCTCAAACTTTTCTATGGCGCGGTGAACTGCACATTGTAGTCTTTGCAATCTACCTTTCTGAGCCTTTCCCTTTCTGAGTCTTTCCATATGCAAAGTTGCTATCTATTCACGCGCAACAGCCAATAACAGAGTTGCCCGTTTTTCGCCGCTTTTAAAATTATTGAAAAGACTGTTCAACCATACATTAATTTGCGCTGCAACTGACTCTAAGTATAAACCACTAATGCTGTTTTTGCGCTGCTCATGTCGGTACGTAGACCACTTCTGTTACACATGTTCGTTCATAAACCACCAACTTCGAAAGTATCCGGAATTTAGCATGATGTAAAAATGACTTTCTCTGATGAACTGCAGTGATATTACTTGCAAATGACTGTATTTTAGATTCTCTGCGCCAAGTGCAGCAGAGCACCGGATCTGGCCTGGGGCCGTTGTTTGTTGACATTGGTATATATCCCGACCATTGAATTACCACATTATTCAATACCAATCAGAAATCAATCAAATGAATTTGAAGCCTTGTGCAAATACTTTTCTGTATTATAAAACGCACTATAGAAATTTTATCTGTTTCTGCAAATTTTGCTTCAAATTCTTTCCCCTCTCTTATTCAAAGTTGGCCTTAAATCTGGTTCTGCAATTATTTTTTGTGCCTATCTTAAATTGCAGTAATCAGACGGAAAGTAATTTGAACGTAACAGAGTGCAGGATAGAGAAATAATAATGGTTCACATTTGTTCACACAAAAAACAATTTCTTCAAGTTCTAAAGCTGTTTTCGGGTTCATTCTCACAACGAAATTTTTTTTCTAAGCTACACATTCTATAATGCAATGGCTGTCAAAACCTGCTGACGATGATTTAACAAGCGCAAGAAACCTTGTAAAGAAACTAGCGTAAATGAAAAATGACCAAAAACAGATACGCGGGCATACGTTTTTGGTTTTGCGTGTATTTGAAAATTTTGCTGATATAGATAATCTTTTGACCCAGGCCCGCGTTGATGCTCTTTCCGTCGACGTCAGTAGTATGAGAAACGACCAGGCGAACCTTCAAGAAAACGTCACAAGGGAATTTTCGGTAAAGTATACCAGGATTGTGCAGATATTCTTTGCTGTTCGTTTGTCGCTGCTCTTCCAATATTTGTGATTAGCAGTGAGTCTCCCTGAATATCTTTCAGCTTAGGCAACATCGTAAAATAAGTTGCTTGACAGTTACGCTCGCTTGTGCATGTATGGCACCTTGACAGGGAGATTTAAGATCAGCTTAGAACAAATCATATTAAAGCTATGCTTTTCCGGTGTTCCTGTGCTGTTTACCTTCGCATGTTGACAGTAAGAACTTGTAATTCAGGCTGCGAGCAAGCGTGATTGTGAATGAAAGCAAACTTCAATGCTTGTCACTGGATAACGTATGCATTTTCAGAACGTTCCGATCACTTTGGGAGCAGTAAGGCAGAACTTAAGAAAGAGGATTAAATTAGCCTTTGTGCGATAACCAACTGATATGTTTCTCGCTGAAAATTGTTTTTGTTACGCAGCTAAGTGTTACTTTAAAGTGGCTTACGCAGGAAAACGTTGCAAATACTAAATCACTTCGTTATTCGAAACCTCTGCTACAGGAAGTAATCGTTTCTTCGCAAAATGCCGTTGTTGATTTCCGTCTGGATAACGACGTTCATATCAAGCTGTTTGCCTGTCTGCTTCAAATTAATGTGTTTAAAGAATGGACTTAAATTACAGTAAATAACCTTGCAAAACATAAAGGAAGCGTGATTGTAAAGGCCTGACCTCAGCAAAACGTTTCAACGACGTGCGGGTATTTGAAAAGAAAGTTTAAAAATTAGCGGAAGTGTTAAAAACAAAACAAAGCAATTCGGTTCTTGCGGCGCCAGCAACGATCGTTGCAGCTTGTTCTGCCGTATTAAAATCCAGTGGTCAAGTCACACGAGCGCTGCTTCCGAAACAAGAGGAAAATGACACAATATCTGAAGATTTTCCCTGCCGGCCTACGCAATTTTAAAACGTTTGCCCCTAGTCTCGACACATTTTCATTGCATGAAAATGACCCGAATTAGTTTGATGTGCGTGTATCGCGAGTTTGATCGTCAAGCTCATGTACTTATCTTAGTATGTGCATCGATAGGGAAAGCTGTAAAGCAACAATTCCCAAAGTTTTGATTTCAAGCACTGCCAATCGCCGAAGAGGCTTCCTCGAATCACATATGTATATAAGACATCGTTTCTCAAATCATGTGTCGCCACGAAAGGTCATCCAGTAGATCGATTGCAATGGTTCGCGGAAACCAGTTGCCTGAAAATAACATCATCAAAAAGTAGCTATTGTTTGCATCGATATCCTGCTTGACGTTTTGTCTTTCAACTGACGCAGATACAACAGATCAAGAAAGTGTGGAAAGGTTGTTGTGGTCACCATAACAACGTGGTTCATGTCATAGATGCAGTGCTCAACGCAATTTTAGTTGCACATATTTAACCAAAGTTGCTTTTGGTTCTCCTTTAAATATTAATTGACTCCGTATTGTAACTATCGCAGCTTTGCATCACCGCCTAACATGGATTTCGGTTGTGTCTGATTGTAGCTTAGTTACGTGCCGTAGACCAGATACCTTAACATATACCGTAAATGTTCATGACTGAAAAGGACATTGTTGCAATCTAATGTGGCTTAAATAAGCACTTTGCGGTCGTAAAGCTGAAGCTAACAGTGACAACGCATCTTTCGACAAGCGCGAAAACAGGTGGGTGGGATGCAGGGGATGCATCTCCCCCCACCAGACCTAAAGAGGTGTTGACATGACACTTGATTTCATTGAAACTCATCTCAAAAAATATTTTTGTACTGCACATTACTTAATCGCTAAGGATACTAAAAATTTACTTGTGCGAACAATTAGTCAAAAACGTTCCTTCGGTTCATTAGATGAGCTGGCCTTGTTTGTGAAACCTGATATAAAATAGTCAATGATCGCATGGGCGTTCGCAGGGGAGGTAAATGCCCGTTTTCCCCCCCTGGAAATTGGGATTAAGAACCAAAAATTTCTCGAAAAGCGTGAAGTCGGCATCTTAAATTCCGATTAATTGATTTGATTCTTGTAATGACAGTTTTTTGCTGGTATGAAACTCACATTGCACATGAGTCAGGTTCACAGTTATAGTGTCATGCAGTGATGGGCTTGCAGTTCACTGATGTCCCTTCCTTTGCCTGCAGAGGCGGGTTGCGAAAGTCGCGAGTGGATTGTTCTACTGTTGGTCTTTATTGCGTAACAATACCGTGGCAACACACCTGCAAAGGTTCACTTTAAATTACGGTAGCAGGCGTTTTGTTGCATAAGACTCTTGAACGCACACATGTTGGCCGGTAATGCAGTGAGACAGTGACATGCTGATAGGGGTAAGCCACGTACATTTGTACTATGTGAAAAGAAGCATGAGTGAGTCTATAGCAATGCTTCCACAAGTTGGAAAAATCCATTATTAGTGCGAGTGTGACCAATGTGCCTGAGTGTCAAACTACACTTATGCAGGCTTCTTTTCATGCAGTATAAAATTACGTGGCTTGTTAGAATACGTCTATGCAAGCTTGTGGAAATACGTCTTAATTGTTAAGCTTTAGTTCTGATATCTGAGTGAATACTGAGTGCAAAGCTATATTTGCTGTGGTGAGTTTTCATAATTCATCTGGTCAATTTTTCACAACCTGCGTGGTGTTCCGTGTCAACATACAGGTCTACTTAATTGTCCGGTTTGTGTAGCAAGGATTTATTGATCACTTTGGACGAGATCCCAGACTTTTGCAGCTCTTGTTTCTAAGTGATGCTGACAAGTCTTGCTGGCTGATACCGCAATTAGGGGGAGAGCAACCGGGCAATCCCCCCTCGAAATTTTCAAAAACATGTTCAGTTGTTAGTTCAGTTGAATATACCAGCTGGGTGCGGCCCTGCTTGCTAAGTAAAATGAAGTCATAATTTGTGTTTTCGAAATGCCCTGCGTTGAAAATCTGCAGATAGCCTACTGTGTAAATTGTCGTAATACTAATATACCTGGCTCCT
>Ga0210059_1008158_pt1 | contig 16578 bp, 6 predicted proteins | sample Ectturendosymbi2_FD_188042 | JGI IMG/M metagenome (GOLD analysis project Ga0210059, IMG submission 188042) | Ecteinascidia turbinata endosymbiont from Florida, USA - Sample 2 (SPAdes) (version 2) | ecosystem: Host-associated > Tunicates > Ascidians > Unclassified | place: Key West, Florida...
CCACAATATATTCAGAAGACTGCAGCCCATTAATACTGGGGCTGAACACACAGCAAACATTAGATGATTTACAACCATATTTTACACAGTGCATCCCAGCCTGGCTGATCCCAGCTGGGTTGAGAGTTCATCCAGGTAAACAGCAAATAAGAAATCATAAGTACAGATGTAATAGTGTTTTTATTGCCATCTATATCAGTAAAATCAAGCAATATCTGGAAATTGCTGCGATTTCGCCATATTGCTTGAGTGGTCCGGTAATGTTCCAAATAACTGTAAAATACTTTTATTTTCGAATCATAGTAATTTATTGCATGGCCTACGAGAGGGGGTACAAGAGGTACATCGCGGATTCAAGGGGGTATTTCCCCCCTTAAAACTTACGAAACACATTTCATCCACCTTGATTTTGTACAATTCGGAAAGCAACATTTGCGATATGAGGACATTTTCTGCACCACTTTTTGCCACAGCAGTGTTGAGAAGTATTCTTCATCTCTCTTACAGTAGTGAACCCGTAAAAAGACTTGACATCACTGAAATCGCCACCACAAGCTTTACTCGCTGGACCAACCCCTGCGTCCGATGCAGGTATGGCCGTATGGACCTAGGCCTCCCACTTTTTAGGGGAAACTGCCCCCTCCACTTTCACATTTCTAATTTTGCTTGAATGCAACACAATTAGTATTGGGTCTTGTGCTAAAGTAAATCGATGAATGAAAAATAATTTGCATCGTTTCTTTGACTGGGCACTTGTTCCCCCCACTCTGACAAAGGTACCTCCACTATTGGCGCAGGAGGTACTGGGGTCCGAGAGGATAAAGTAGACACGCTAGCCTTGACCAGGGTTGGGTTCAGTGTCTTACTCTGGATGTAGTATTGTGCCAGGTGTTACGGGTTAGTGAAAAATAGTGTTAAGAAAGTGTCTGTAGCCCTGTTGTTCTACCTCAAAACTCGCTATTTAATCGTTCTGTTGTGTCTGTTTTTATCAACCTGGTTTATGCAGACCGCGTGTGTTTGTACTCAGTGGATTTCGCGTCTGTTACAAAACCTTAAGATTAAATAAATTCACCAAATTGCATTTTGTTTTTACAACTTCTTTAAAGTCAGGGGGGCGTGAAACAAAGGAAAATTACTTAAGGGGGGAGTGGTGAAGAAAAAGTTAAGAACCACTGGCGCAGAGTATTACATCAAGCACTTAACACACAATACGTTGCTGCCAAAGTGTTTCGTTTAGCATTATGGTATATGTAAGCGTGGAATACTGGGCAGCAGTGACCAAATAACAATTTTACGATCTCCATCGTGCTTCGATCGCTGTTCGTTTGAATGTAGAAGCCTGAAAAATAGATCTACTACACTACCTGTTTGCAGAAAACACTTTTCTTTAAGTTTAGAAGCATGTAACTCAGAAGACTGTTTAGAAATAATCAGATCTCTTGCCAAAGTCAAAGCTCTCCATGGGAAAAGAATTGTGAGATAAAATTGGGGTAGATCTTATCTGCAAAGGTGGGATTCACTACCTGTTAAAACCAGCTCTTCCTCGCCGAAAAGAGAATCCACCTGCAATGCGTTTTCAAATATAGGCACAGGAAGTTCTGGTTGCATAAACCAAAAAACACTAATCTAAGGCATCAGACCCAAACGCGCTTTTGTCATATTTTTGCTGTTTCCGTGTCTCGTTGGGGAAGAGTTCCGCGGTTGCCAGTTGGCAAAGTGGCTTTTACTTGCTATTCAATATCATCAAGATCTTTTCTGATTTGCTTAGCACGGGAGCAGTACAAACTTGCGCAAGTGCTCAATAGCAATCTGATTTCTGAATGACTTTGCTGAAGAAAATTCAAATGGAACAAAATCACATCTAAAAATACCAATCGAGCTTTACGCGATACAAACGCTGACAAAACTACAGCATTGCTCAGTCACCTAAGAAACAACTATGCTTTTATTGCAGGATACTGCTGCTAGTCCTACACATAGCTCTTATCTGCAGTACAACCTTGCTTTGATTAGGTGCAGTGACGAAACTAGAGGTTTGAGCCAGGGAGAAACTTAGCTGAAGGGAGCCCACTGGCCAACACTCAGAAAATAGTTGAGAAACAATAGCAAACCCGGTATTGAACAGCTATACAAAAACCCGAAATCACCGGAAAACACTCAGAAAAACGCAAAAAACAACAATCTACTGAAACCAAAATAATAGTAACTACCAAAATACAAGCTACGTAGGGGCCCGGTTTTTACATTTAGCTTGGCAAGGGGGCGGTTCGTCAGTTATATCACTGATCAGGTGCATTTCAAACATGAACACCCACAAGTTATTTTGATAGAGTACACGTAGCAGTCGGTACGATTCAGCAAACGCAGGACACAGCCAGCGTGCTTTGAGTATATCGACACAATAGTTGGCATATGGCTTGAACAACCGTCATATTGAGATTCATGGAAACTCGTTGGAAGACTCTGGCGTTATCACACGAATGTTGAATAAAACTAAATTTTGTGAATAATAATTAGGACATCAATTTTTGACGAAGTTTAATCTAAATGATCATATATCGACCATTGACTCAATGCGTACCACAGTTTGTTGGAGCCACCTTAGATCTTGAGGCCCTAGGCTTAAGCCTACATAGCCAAAAGGCAAATCAGACCCTGAGTCTTCTCGTGCTTTCTACATTCATTGAGTAAGTTGTTTCAGTTCGCAAACATATTACTTTATTCTGAACTCCCTCGACATCCGAACAAAAACAGTCACAATGAAACTAATGAAAAAGGCAGCGGTGCACAATATTCATTCTCAGGTGCGCCACTGCGCAGCACCACCAAAAATCATTATCAATTTTTGGCAGAAATAGAACGCTTTCTGAGAATGTTACACAGCTAAGATACGGCTAAAAAACTGGCAAAGTGTATCCTGTATTTATTCGAGTGTAAACCGCGGATTACAATCAAGGACAATCTAGGGCGCTTACATTTTTTCTTGAGCTTATCGAAAGGTCTAGATCAGGGACTCAAAGACTCGGGCCGCATGTGGCCCGTGAGGGCATTTTGTGCGGGTCGCAATGCTTTTTGGTAATTTTCAAAAGATTAAAATTCACTTTATTTAGGTTATTCACCGGTATTTAAAAGTGTTAGGCTAGGGAGTGAACAAGTTCCTTTGAAACGAACGTAGAGACGGCTAGAAATTTGCCTTGAACTCATCTGATACTTTTCTCAGGAAATAAGATGTAAAAGGTGTTTCTAGTAAAGTTCAGGTACCGCCATTGTTGTGTCAGTGTCATAACACCAACCTACTAGAAATTCTGACCGCAACGCCGTACCGGCAATAATTCTTTTACCGGAACGGCGATCCGGGCCGTTCCGGCTTACATTCACCTCTAGACTAGAGCCTAAGCTTAGAGCAGCTATGTCCAACCCGCGGGCCGCATGCGGCCCAGTCGAAGGTTTTGTGCGGCCCAGTTTAGGTTTTCGCTGTAGTAAAAGTATCCTACATACTGATAACTTGTTCTTTTTTTGATAATCTTGAATTTAATATTTTTGTTGCAGGTGGTCCTCATTGCCGCTTTATCACCTCTGTTAACATTGCCGTTAGGATTCGTACGCATTCAGGACATTAGTTTTAGCTAAATTTGTTTTTTTAAGATCAAAGTTTGCCATTAAATGTGCGGCCCTGGTTAAGATAGTGACATAATTTTTGGCTCAATAAGCCATTTGGGTTGGACATAGCTGGTTTAGAGGTATTCACTGTGCATTTGATGGTGTCATTCCGACTGCCCCTACTTCTTTTGAACAGTGTCACACCTTTTCTTCATAACCTGGATTAGTGGTAATGATGTTTATTCTTCACATCAGCAGTCCAGTGTCAAAATATGTGAAACAGTATACACTTGAGTGAAATTGCACTTATGTTAGTGGCGTTAAATGTATTTCAGGGCAATATGCTTTCAGGCCCAGTGTGAACGTACCATGCAATTATGAGATCGTTTTTCATCATAGCCAGCAGAGCTACCTAAAATGGGAGTAATATCTTAGCAAATGTCTTCCATATTTTTTGTTTTTAAATTGCCGCTTCAACAATAATTCTGCTTTCCATGTGCATGTAACTACATAAGCTTGGTCTAGAAATTTGATTGTAATTTTGCTATTTATTCGGCTCCTCAGTTGGAAATTGTGTTGTAACTTCCTAGTGAAAGAAGAACCATTCTACTTCTAAGCAGCTCGGAATACGTTTCAGACGTTGTTTTTTTCCGATGTGCAGATATTCAAAACAGCGTCAAACACTAGTGCCAGCATGCCTTAGGGCAGCGGTCCTCAACGCCCGGGCCGTGAAATTATAAAATATACACCGGTGGCGACACCACTCGCTTTCTGGGCATGTGCTTGGTCGATTCTTCCCATAGAAACACTGTTGCGAGAGTACTCCCGGGCCGCGTTAAAATCAAGCATTGACCGGTGGGCAGTTATAAAAAGGATTGGGGACCACTGCCTTAGTGTATATTTTTCAAACACTTATTGTAGATAAAAAAGATTGTTTGGGACACCCATAGCGTTCTCAGTTATGCGTAGCTTGTGAAAAATAGGACCTATCTTTTTGGACCTGCTTCAAAATTTTTGTGAATTAATGAAACAAGGCGATTTTAAACTGTGATGATTCCCTGAAAGATCGCATAGTTCAACCAACAAAAATAGCCATTTTCTTGGCCTAGAAAAGGGAACCACTTTTGTGTGATACCCAACGATTGCTATTTAAACAAGTGAAGACTTCTTGGCGCCTTCTTATTTGATTGCCCCCAAACGCCTGGTCTGGATCCGCCGCTGGCTTAAGCCTATATAGCCTGTAGGTAAATCCCAGGCTTGTCCATGGGAATCCCATGGGGAACGTCCTATGGGATGGGACAGCACACATTTGTGATTCCCATGAGACTCAGAAGTAGAATGAAAGTGTCAGAATGTTACTGAATTGTCATACTTAGACTATACTTCTGAATTTTAAAGTCATTAATTTTGTCGTTTTGCATCTCTTTGTGCATGTAGTCCAATTTAGTAGATATTAAACCTGAACTTACATAAATTTAATAATTTTAATTGAATTGTATTCCATATTGATATTATAATAACATAATGGAAATCCCATGCGATGGGACAGGCATAAATTGCTATGGGATGGAACAGATTAATATGTCCCATGGACAACCCTGGTAAATCCGGCCCTAAATAGGGCCCTGTGAAGCATTGGGTTCATTGCAAATCGATATCGCATCCTCCCTTCACCAAATTAGCCTGTGCTACTGAATAGGAGAGAGATGGCTGAACGAATGAATGGAAGCAAAGTTAGCGGTGCTGCCGCGAAAACTGCAGTGCGGCTTTTAATCAAAGTATTCGGCTGTGACTGAGCAGCACTCAATTGCGGCAGTATATTACGAAAGTCCTCAATGTCAAACCAAGAAAATTCCAGACGATCATGCAAAAGAGATCTATCGACATATATGCAAATACAGTAAGTGGCATGAATGCCAGAACAAGTATAACTTTTGCTTTTACGATAGCTTTCCATAATGCAAGAGCAATGAAATTGAAATTTGCTGTATTTTCATTTAATGTTTGTGATAGCTTTGCTAGTACGGTAAGAAGAGGTAAATTGTTAAAACGCAGTAGAAAGTTTTGAATAAACTTGTGTTATGTTTTAAATAAGTGATGGAGCCCTTGAGTTGCTGTCATCGCAGAAGTTCATGTAACTTGGTCAGTGAGTGAAATGTTCTCTGTAATAAGGCAAGAAGAAGGAAGCACGTGGTACGACTTGCGGTTGGAATCCAACAGCAAACTCCCTAAAATTTCAAGGCTTTTGTTTTCTCGTATCTCGTTGACAAAGCCAGCCGGAATCAATAATTTTTAGAAAGAACGGGATAGAGAAAAATTGTACGTCTCTAGACTTTCGCACATCGAGAACGCTTCTTTTAACTCAACTGCATGTATATATCGACAGAAAACCAACAAGTACATGCAGTTCGGCAGGTCAGTTGACTCATCTAGCTGAAGGGGGACTCTTGCCTTCTTACTTCAAATTTTTTCTACTAGGTAATTTAAAATACCATGAGACATAACACTTACACCACAACGTACTGTTTGGTAAATAATCTTTCCAAAGTTTCTTCTTTTATAAGTCAATGCCCAAACGTATGCGTTTTCTTTTCTTTGCTATTGCAAAAGCAGCACGATAGGATTTTTCCAATCCTAGCGTGTCTTCAGAAACGAGCCCTAACATAGGCAAAGTTCCTACAACACGAAATCTACCGCAGTTGGTGTGCAAAGATATGTTACATGTGTGGAATGGAGCGAAGCCGAATGAGCTTTCAAAATTGAAGGGGTTCGTGGAACCATCACCAAGCACTTTGGAGCAACAGATACATTGAGGTTTTTGAACATCATCTGTTATAATGAAGTCGACCCGAAGTCCACGTATGATTCTAGTTAATTTATCTTCTTTTACATATTAATTGAGAATGTTGAAACCTGCAATTGCTAATTCATGAATAACCCATTTGCTACAAAGATTCCACTGTGCTGATTGTTCACTGCCCAGTCTATGGCATGCAGTGGAAAGGAGAAAATGGTGCTACAGTCTAACCATTGTGAAAACAGTGAAATTTATTGGACAATAGAGGGTTTTCAATTTCTGAATGAGTTACAATCGAGTTTTACGTACACACTCCAAATGAAGTCGTGAACAGAAACCGTGTTACCGCGCATGAGGTGTTCGAATCCGCGCATGAGGTGTTCGAATGAATCTGGTTGCCTACATGTGTAAAGACGAAGTAAAAAGAGAAAACGTATCACTAAGCATAACTCTGAATCATAATCCAAAATGCAACATCTCCACTTTGTGCTATATATCCGTAAAATTATTTCGTAAGACTGCTCTGTGACGCAGACCCGTAACCAGCTTGGGACACCAGGGGGGGCGAAGAGTTTTCTGAGAGGGGACCAAATTTTTTAAACTATGCCCAATAATTTTAAACTATGTCCAACACATTTTTACAAGCGGGGCAGAAAATTTCTTAGGGGGGGCTTCGCGTCCCTGGTTACGGGCCTGCTGTGACGCATGACGCGGAGCCTCTCACCAATCTACGAATAAAACAATGTCGGGTGTACTTTTGTGTTTTTTCCTGCAACTTACTTCCCTAATGATCTTGTGCATAATACTTTGAAAAAATGTATAAAAAATTTATAATTTGCGATTCAGTAAATTCACCCCCTACGAAGATGAAATTTACCCCTGGGGGTACATTTACCGCAGGTTAAGAAAAGCTGTTCTAGTAAAATCTTAATTGCCCGTCGCCATTGGTCGCGACTACTCACGTCACATTATGTTGTAAGATCTTGTGCTGTAGCCGGTCCAGATGTCAGATTGACTATGGTCTTCAGCCGTGTTGCTGTTACGTTTACATTCTAAGTCCTGTTTCGTACCTTATACAGTTGATGTTTCTTAGTTGATTAAAACCTAGCGAAAGGTTTCATTTCCCTCGATAGGTTGGTTCGTGTATGGTATCACGGGTACAAGAAATGCACCCGTGATGACATTTATTAGTATTAAATAAAACATTCGTTAAAAAAATTGTCGTGATTTAAAAGAGATACATGAATACAACTCCATATTCCGATGTTGTTTCGAGTATCATTAATGATTTTTGTGCAAGTTTGACTTTCTTTCAGTTTTAGTAATCACTACCGAATGTAAATATTTTCGGTTTTGTTCAATGCAAATATATTTGAATTTTGCTTGTAACTTTTCCTAATAATCGTTCTTTTGGGATGGGTTTATCTACTCGTGCATCACGCCTGCTGCACAAATGTCACGAAAACGACACTGTTTGCGTGTTTAAGCAGCAAAGCTAGTTCTGCTGTGGTTGCTGTTCAATATCAATGATTCCATAACTTTTTGTGGCGTCTGGAGGTAGTCGCAGCCGAACTGCGACCTTTGTTTCGTCATGAAGGGTAACCTATGGTGAAAACGCACTTCTCTTCCCATAGCTACAAAACTATCCTTGCGTTACATCATAAACATATGAAGTTAGTCAAGTCATTTATACCACACGTTATTGCGTGGTCCGTCAGAAAAGGTTTTTGATCAGTCGATTTGTAGAACGAACGAGCAGAAAACGAGATTGCAGTCAAAGGCGCAGATGGGGGGACTGAAGGGGCTCAAGCACCCCCCTTAACAATTAGAATATTGATGTTTTTTTTTTAGCTTTTCACCAACATTGTAAGTCGAAATCGGGTGCATTGCAGAATGTTATTCGGCAGTATCACAAGGCGTAGCAATATGTTTGTTATCACACCAGACGGTTATGAATTTTCGAAGTTTTAGGAATATTGAAACAGCTTTCTTCATTCCTGCCTGGTTTGTACTACCATCTACAACAAGAGCTGGGTTTACCGTGCTCTGCCACCGTGGAAACAAGCTAGATATTTGAAATACCAATAGGTTTGATTGATGTGTGTCGCAATGCTGGGACCGTCCTAATCAGTACTCTCACGTTTAGGGATTTTGTCCCTAGATTGGAATTTTTGACCCTTTTTAGGTATTTTTTAGGGATTTTCGGAAAAGTATGAAAATGTGTAAAATGACTTGTTTTAGTCTATTTTGGAAATCATATTTTGTTCTATTTTTAACATTTATCACAGCACTCCGAGTTTATGCAGCACCACTGATGTAGGAGGCGGGGGTGCAAGCGCATCACCAAAAGTTTTGATCAGTTGAAAATCCTGAAAAATCCGTGGAAATCTGGGCAAAATCTCTGAAAATCTTCATAAACTCCCTGAAAATCTGAGCAAATCCTGAAAATATGAGCACAAAAGGCGCCCAACGGTGCTCAAAACAACATGAAGAGCTTTGTTTCGGAAGTCGGAGTTTGTTTTCGGGCACGTTTGGGAAAATTCCGGCAAAAATCCTTCGCATCCCCAAAAAGTTGCCTGCTCCTTGCCGCACCACCACAGATTTAGGGATTTTTGGTACTGTTCTCGGAATTTTTGGAGTTGCATTTATGAGAACCCTGTTCCTATTGTGCACACGTGGAAGATATGCAGTGCGAGATGTGAGTGACCGCGAGCTGCAGACTGAACAAATTCGCTATTCTGCTGATCTGCTGGTGTTTTAGAGAAAAGGGTAAGAACCACTGTTCTACTGTAGATATAACAACTATCAATTTTTTGATGAGTCTAGAAGCTTTAATTGCTGTCTCTGTACTGTACTTGTAAACTTTACACTAAAGTATTCCTCTCGGTAATAAGGTAACCTACCTACACATGCACGTCTGCAGGGGGGGAAACGGCCATTTGCCCCCCTGGAAATTGAAATTAAGAACCAAAATATCTAGAAAACCCAAAGTCAGTGGCTTAATGTCGATTAAATTGATTTAATTCTTGCAATGACAGTTTATTTGCTGGTATGACACTCGCACTGCATACGAGCCAGGTTCACAGTTGTGGTGTCATACAGTGATGAGCTTGCAGTTCACCCATGTCCGCTCCGTTTGCTTGCAGAAGCAGGTTGCGAGAGTTGCGAGTGGATTCTAATGTTGGTTTTTACTGTATTGCGTAACAATAACATGGCAACAGGTCGTCAAAAGTTCACTTCATATTATGATAGCAGGCATTTTGTTGCATGTGACTGTTGTATGCAGACATCTTGGCATGCAATGCAGAAAGACAGTGATTGCTGATAGCGGTAAGCCAGTAGGGGAGAACGGGGTTGTGCGGGACAGTGGTAAAAAGGGGCAATCAATTTGTGTCTGATCCTTAAACACTAGCGCCACCTGATGTTACATGTGCGAAAGGCTACTATATTTTCTTCCACCTGAAAGCCCGCTTGAAAAGCACTTTCATCTCAAAAGAGATGTTTCATTGTTGAAAATTAATGTATGCCTTATAAGGGTGAGATATTCGTTTATGGATTTTGTCTGAAGCATGCAAAGATTTTGGCGAATTCCAATATATGATGCTGACGTGCAAGAAGTGCTGTAGAAATTTACCCAATAAAATTACTGGGTATATTGCATCTGGTCTCTGCCAAGTTTTGAAAATGAGCACCCTTTCGAGATAAAATGGGACAGCAATGCTGGGGCATGACGGGACATGACCCGTATTAACTCAAGGTTAGACTGATTGACAGTTTCTAGAAAGTGGTATTAGTCCATTGTAAATGCCGGATAAATAGACCAGGTGCAGTTTTGACTGAAAAAGTTCAGGTTTCGGAAAATTTGGGAGTGTGGCGGTTGCCTTTCGACCCCCTCCTGGCTACGTGCCTGGTGACGTTTCTGAAAATAGTTATGTTTTTTGCACAATTTAAACATTTAAATTGGTTTTGTTTGTTTGTTTTTGCAGTCATTTTTTCAACTTTAATTATAGGCCTACACGATATGCCTATTGCAGAAAATATATACGAAAGACCAATCAAGGGGCATGGGAAGTAGCAGGCATGCAAAAAGCAATTACTGATGTTAACGCAAAACGATTTGGTTTTGAATATCGCTTTGCAGGATGCCAACCAAGCAAAGAAACATCAAAGTTTGTGTGAATAGGTTGTCACCTAATCCAACGGTACAAGTGACAACAAGGAAAAGAAAAGCACAAGTGGAGTCAGTGCAAACTGTGTAAACAATGATGCCATAAAAAATGCAGTGCCTACCGTGGATAAGGCACATTTTTAGGCAATATTTGCATCTAAGTTGGTTGTAATGAGCTATGCAATATTCACTATTTTCGTGGTGTGAAACGAGTGTGCGTACTTTTATTAAAAGTTGGTACAAAAACAATTTATCAGGATTTTTTGCCTGTTAAACAAATAGAAACACTGTGTCCCTTTTTGTGCGAGCATCAGGGTAAAAGGGGACATTGTAAGAAAAACGTTATCAATGTCCTGTGTTTTGATTTCTTAATGAATTATATCGTAATTGTGCAAGAATGTTTAGGACATCACCAGCTTCTCATCTACCAAAGATCGTGGTAGTAACTTGTTTACTTTTTGAGTTATACAGAAAAGAAAAAAAGGTGCCCGTTTTACCCCACCTTCCCCTACTTTATACTGTGTGAAAAGAAGCGTGAGTGAATTTGTAGCAATACTTCCTCAAGTTAGAAAAACACATTGTTAGTGTGAGTGTGACCAATGTGCCTGATTGTCAAAATACATTTATGCAGTTACGTGGCTTCTTAGAATACATCTGCATAGGCGTGTGGGAATACGTTGTTAACTCCAAAACTGTAATACACAGGCCAGTTTGGGCAAGAATCGTGCAGAGTAAGAAAAAACTGCGATTGCGTCACGTAGAGAGTAATCACGTGACATAAATCCAATGCCAGTAGAAAGGTTATGAGAGTTCCAGGACAGACATCGATTTTCTGTTCTTTGAGAATACTCAGATGGGCAAATTCATGAGAATTTCCAAAATATCGGAAAAAATAGAAAATTTATTTTGGAAAGAATATGGAACGAAATCAGCCTGTTTCTTTACACACAATTAACACAGAAGCAGGGACGCCGGAACAGCGATAGGGCAGGTGGGCGGAAAAAGAGTTGAGCGCAATGGAAGCTTGTAAAAAAACAAACAAAGTGTTGCCATTATGCTTGTTGTTGATGGACGTATACCTTTAAGCTTTGTCAATTATTGTTGTGAGCGTCGCTCTTGTTAATTGCATACCGGTGTAAATAAGTTCTGATGGTTTGACAGCTAGCGGGATGAGAGATGACAGCCGTACAGCGTGCTCACGACGTCTTTGCGTTTACTTCAGTTTGCCTTCATGTTATCGTTACGCATCAGTTAATTATAAGTTACCGTACACGACTATGAGTTGCCTGCTTTCGTATATTCTGTGAGAGGACAGAAACATGGTGTCAGAAGTGGGATTCGAACCCACGCCTCCATTCGGTTTCTGTTTCTGAAAATATTTCTGCTTCTAAAAATAACTTGATGTGTGGAGAAATTGGTTGTACTTCTGCCAGGATGAAGTGCCAAATGCTTCGACGTAGTTCAGTAAGAGATTCATAATGGGTCTCGGTGCTTGAGCAAGCAATGGGGTCTACCGTTATGCCAACCGCGCAAGGGGGTAACCCGTATAATCCAGCTAACATAACTCCTGCTCGCATGATGGCATTTCGTCTTTCTCCAACATTTTTCACCCAAAAGTGTTGGCAGGGCAATTTCGGGTTTTGCCATTTTGATATCACGGTTAAGGGTGCATTTACAGCAAGAAATTCACAACCATCAAGATTAAAAATCGTGAGGTTCTTATCAACTTCAGCATAGAATGTGTTGTACCGCGTGTTTGCTTTATCCTTTGCTAAAGCGAGCGTAGTCTGAATTCGCTGTTTGATGGTCACCTGTGCCGGCTTGAATGTAGTGAAGGCTTGTGCCATGCTACTGAATTCAGAATGAGCTGTTCTTCTGATTTTGCGTGAAGGTTCCAAAGAAGGAGATTTCTCAAGATTGTTAGTTTCCATGTGAGACAACATTTGTTCCTTACACACCCTTCTGGTGTCAGTTCAGGTACTGGTTATTATTATTAAGATATTTAAAGCATAACTTTTAATAAAGTCGCTCTGTAAGAAGTGAAAATCAATTAACGTTTTTGTAGTATCCTACAGTCAGTTGGTGAAAACGTATTTTTGGAAAAGCGTAAACGCAGAGTGAAGCACGTTTTCAATGGCTTGATTTCCTGACGCGTTCTGTTGACAGCAAACGTTTTGAACTGCGTTTGTTTATCATTTCCATGAACATCTATGGAAACGTATTCGCCGCACCCCTATTTTGAAATTTTAGTGAAGAACCTATTAAGGAAATTTCGACCTCGCTAAGAATGTCATTATGACCAAGGTTGAAGTCCAAATAAAATTTAGTAACAAATAATACGTTTTAACTTAGGTTCCTGTTGAGGATCTACCCTTCGACAATGTTGACGTCGTAGAGCATCATAGTCCTCTTGCAGTCGCTTTTGAACCGTCTTTGGCAGTAATGGGGATTGTTCAATTAGAAATTTTAAGGTTAGGGATTGAAGTTGGAATACTGAATCGAAGTTTTTGATTCCATTTTCTTCATCCCTAATAATTTTAAAAGCACAAGGTGCCAAGTCATCGTATTTGGCGATCAACAACCCAAGTTGTAAAACTACTTTATTCTGATCACTTTGCTCTCTTGTGGCAATCTTGAGAAGCGAAATTTGTGCGGGGGTAAACACAAACGCTTGTTTCAATGTGCACTTGACCAAGAAGAAGTTGGGTTCGCATAAATTAATTAAATATGTGTCTTCATACAGTTCCCAAATCCTGTGATGATTGTCGAAATCGCTATGGGTGTTGTATTGCACTATCACATCCAAGACAAGCTTCAATTTTTGTTGGTCAGACCTGCGGTCGGGATCCGGCAAGAATACTAATGGAGATTGGGTGTTGAAACTGTCCTCTAAGAGGGGAGGTGGCGGACGTGCGTCGGAAAATAAGTCTAGGTTGTCTGGAATGAGGTCAAAAGAGTCCATGGTTTTTCTTAAATCAGACAAGACAGAACTCATATTAAATCCAGTGTTTGGAGGTAATGTAACGAGAACTGTAAAAAGCAGGGCAAACATTATGACAGCGTGAATATAAATCTAGAACTAACGTCGATTGCAACTCTTTGGCTAAGTAACCTGATAAAAAGCGCATGATCAATGAAAATATTTCAAGTAGGTTCCCTATAATTTTAATGATTAGAGTCATAATAGATAAGTGTAAAAAAATTTTAAGTATAATTACAATATGAGGATGGCGACAATTTTGGCTTAAATTATTAGTGTTACACCAGATGCATCCCCTGGGGGTGACATCGTAAGGTGCTTTTGATCCAGTAGTATCCTTTATACATGGGTTCTCATTACTGAATCAGGGACCGTTCTCGTAGTAGCTACGTCTGTTTAATAGCCCTCATTAATTGCCCGAATATAAACTATTTCTCAATGGTTCACACTATAAAATATACACACTAGTGAATCATAATTTGTGGTTTCATAGCTTTTATTCATCATAATAAATATATCCAAATAACGTAAACTAGTATCAATATACGAAGTGTTATAGTGTTTAAACATTTCTCGACATATTACAACGCTCGCATAACCCTCATATCTTAATTTTGCATCTTAGTAATAGCCAAAAAGAGATCAACGATCTATTCAGACCGGTTCCCCTATCCAAGCAAATTACTATATAAAATTGAAACTCTATGCTTTGATAAATTTTTCTAGTAGAGATTATCCCACTATTCAAGTATATATTTAGTTATATAATTTACTCAAAAGTTGAAGGTTTATTATGATAACTCTTAAAGATACGTCTACACAATTTGACCTTGTAGTTGCTAGACCACTGTTTAACTTGCATCTCGATTTACGCAGTAAGGGTAGTTAGATTCAAGGCGGAAATTTGTCATTAATCAGAATCTCAAAGCTGCTGTATTTAGTCGGAGCCTAGCGACTGTGCTTGAAATGTCAACAATTCGGTAAAGCACGAATGTAACTCTCTCACGAGTACAGTTTACCCTGAACGACTGGCATGACAAGGGCTACGCTGATACCGTACAGTATTTCGCCTGACAGAACTTCATTTAGACAAGCCAGCTTCTTGTGATACAAACTAACAGGGATTAACCTGGACAAACCACTTGCTGTCGTCTAAACTGGCAGGGATTATCCCAGACAAGCCACTTGCTGTAGTCTAAACTGGCAGGGATTATCCCGGACAAGCCACTTTAGATTGGCAGTACCCCGTTCGGACAAGCCACTTTCTTTGAGACTTTAAACTAGCATGGCACTTGGTACAAGCCGCAAGTTACCACTTGTCAATTCTTGATCATTGCCAGATTTGGTTCGCCAACAAGACTTAACCTTGCCCACTGGACAAAGGTGGAATAAGCCAGTTTTTCTCTCCTGATCATAGCCGGATTTGGTTCGCCAACTATGACTTGACCTTGCCCGCTGGACAAAGGCGGACAGAAAAATCTCCAACTGTCTTTCAGTCCAGATCAGACGCTATTTATACTCCTAAATCGTCATGTGACTTGGAAATTCCCATATTCTTCAGGTGTTCCAATTGGTTATTGTTTGCATAATTGTTTGGTGATTGGCTGATTTTAAACGCTCTCAGAACCATCAGGTAAATTTTAGGTACTCGGGTTTTCACCTGGTCGTGACTAGTCGTCATGTGATTTTACTTGTGTCTTGTGACTGTCTTGTAATTCAGTCTTGTGACTTGCTGACGTTTTAATGACGTTTTCTTTAGAATCAGATGACTTAGTAATGAGTTTTGATTGGCTGTAGTCCCTTTTTGAATCTGTCCTGGATGTTTCAGGCTTGCGAATCTTTCAGCAAGCTTGTTTTCTGTACAGTAATAAGTTTTTACAGGCAAACTTGCCTGTAACATTAGTATATAAATGTGTGAGATGGCCGTCCCCGTCGAGAAGTTGAACTCTGTAAAAAATAAAAATGAGCATGTGCTAACCAACCGGCAGCTGTGCAAGCTTTTCAAACACACTTGCTATGACCAACACACCTCGTGACTGATAGCAAGTTCACCAAAAACCAAATTATGCGTGAAATTCTAAGTTAATAGTAAATGCAAGTTGTGAGTGAAATAAATTGCTACAAGATTAGTCATATGTATCCGAGCCTCACATAGGCCCGTGACGTGCAACAACTGTGAAGTGTTGCGCAGATGTTTAAAAAATAAAATATCTAAAAACTACTTGAAAATAAACCGCTTATCAGCGTTAGAAATTATGTTGGCGCAAAATAAAATTATAAAGTTTCGCTAGGTGCCGCAGGTAACATGGGCACGCAGAAAAAACAATTGAAGCACTTGATAAGAGCAAAACGTTATATATGCAAATACTAAAAAAAATTTCTGGTAAACTGCGTTGAGCCCCAAGCGTTGCATGATCGCTTGAAGCGAAAAAAGTATTGAATCACGTTGAGTGGTTAATATTTTCACACAAAAAGGAATTTTTAATCCACGTTGAATGCCAAATGTGACATGGGTGCTCAAAAATATATATCCATATATATTGTAAAGAATATGTTTGAATATTAAACAATATTAAACACGAATGGGCGAAAAAACGTTACCTAATTTTAAAAAAGGTAAAGTATCAACCGAAAAGGAAAAATATATATATTTTATTTATATAACTGTGAACATAAAACACGCAGGGTGCCAAGTGTAACACAGGCACACTAAAAAATGTTGAGTTACTTTATAAGTGTGAAAAAAAGTAATTTATGCAAGCACAGAAAAGAGGTTGTTTCTTCTGATGAACCGACTTGAGTGCCGAGCGTTGCACAGGCGCATGAAAAAATTTATTTCTTACGTGAAAGTGTGTACACTCGCTTAACGTGTGGAAGTTTAATTTAATTTAATTTATTTGTTTGTGAGCAGACACGAAGTCCATAGTATGAACACACACACTCTGCAGAACGCAGGTTGATAAAAACAGACAATACAGAAAGTAGTACAAGACATTGAAGCCGGCGAAATCACAGGGTTACAGACACTTTTTG
>Ga0210059_1008159_pt1 | contig 16578 bp, 11 predicted proteins | sample Ectturendosymbi2_FD_188042 | JGI IMG/M metagenome (GOLD analysis project Ga0210059, IMG submission 188042) | Ecteinascidia turbinata endosymbiont from Florida, USA - Sample 2 (SPAdes) (version 2) | ecosystem: Host-associated > Tunicates > Ascidians > Unclassified | place: Key West, Florida...
GGTTGACATATGCACGGTTGCCAAATGCGTTTTGTAAAAATACCGACCATTTTGTCAACAGCGACAGATCTGAGCTGTGTCGTAATTCGTAAGCAGCACAGCGAAAACAGAGACAATCAGTATTGTTAAGCCACAATTAATAATTTACCCTATTTTGGCTGATTCGTTACATTTCGGTGTGTGTGTGACGTGATAATCGCACCAAGGATTGCGACAGCAGCAGCAAAAAAAACTTCGCTGAAGAAACCGTCCTGACAAGATTCACTACAAGAGTCATTATGATCTGAGAAATTCTGCGCTAGTTCCTTTTGAAGTTACGGCAAATTATTTCATTTTCACAATACCGGCTTCAGACACTGATTTTCAAAATACCGGGCTTTGCTACATTAGCAGTAAAATACCGGCAAGGCCGGTGAAATACCGGCCATCTGACAACCCTAGACATGTGCAGTAGATAACTTTCGGGCAGCAATATTTTAAACGATAATTTAGAAACCCTCTAGCCTGCATTCAATATTTCCCAAATGCATGATAAACTCTGTTGTTGTTTTTGACTGTCGGGCAGCTAGAGTTGTTTATGACGACACAAACCAGCACTGTAGCAGATGCTCGCATCCTGCGTGAAATTTCCCTGTAGTCAGACCGCGATCGTGGTGTGGAAAAATTCATTTCGAAACTACGAAACAGGCGCAGAAATGGGAAGATTGATCTTTCGTGCATTTCAGTGTGAGATGGGAATGGATTATATAACTGTCATCAGATTGTTGCTTGTCCCAGTAGTAAATGTTTGTGAAAGCATTAAGAATTGGCTTCAGTTAATTTATCAGAATTTATCCTGGCTGCAATATTGCGTTCTTCTGCCTTGTGTATGACTTCGAAACATCTTACGTAAGTGGTTCGTAACTACAGTTTTAACTCTACCCACACATGTCCTGCTGCAACCTCAGAATTTTGTACGGATTTTCTGCAATGATTCAGAAGCAATTTTTCGCGTATTTTAGCTCTTTTCCCAGGAGATCAAATATTTCTATCAGAAAAACACTTGAAAAAACTTCGCAGATCAGATTCATTTTGTGAAAATGATTTAAGTATGAAATAACTTTGGCAAAGAATTTGCTTCGGAAGGCGTCGAAGCTGCTTATATCACTCGAACAATTTTATCTTATATAGCTACTTAAAAAGCTACGTTTGGTTGTTACTGGTAGCTGTAACTCTTCCCATCAACAGCGCTTCATGCGAGAGAAGTTTTTCAAAAATGAAATTACTGAAAAAATTTGCCAGAAATTCCATGACCAGTGAAACTTTCACTGTGACAGATTGGGTAACGTTGATCTCAGTGGCGTATCTAGGGTATGGCAGGCATGGCACATGCCATGGGCGCCACTTTGGCGGGAGGGCAAAAACTGCTTGGCAAAATTAAAATCTGTATTTACAGTTCCTTGAACCTATATTTTGCGCCCATGCATTCATAAACTGCAAAGCTGCATCAATGCCGCGTCCTCACCTAACGCATTCCGTTGGGCGTGTTGCGCTAGCACCACTGAGCATTATGACAAAATTGCGGTATTGTGACATAACACGAGGGCAGACATTGCGACAGAACAAGAACGCTCGCTTGCCATGTCCATGAGGCCTCGTCCTTCTCACGTTATAAGAAAGCATAAGTTAGACCTACTGCTGCATTTCAGGCAAGTAGATATTATTGAGAATCTGGTTGAGATGAGTTTAAGTCCGTGGCTGTGAGAATCTGACTGTTATGCAAATAATTGCTGTTGAGGTCGTACAGATTTAGAAATTACTTGAACAGTTGCGGCCCACTACGAAGTTATCGTACTTCTTCGATGGCCACTAGTGCCCGATAAATAGGCTGAATACAATGCCCCAGTCCATAAACTAAGGTTGAGAACATTAGTTAGTATCGTTGCCGTACCAGTTGGGCAAAAAATGTTAACTCTAGCAAGAGATTTGTTAGTCTTGTTCAGAGCTGGCTTTTTCTGTCCAAATATGGCTTTTTGTTCAATGTCCAAGGTCTAGGTTTCTGACCGTTAAAAACTAAAATGTGACAATTTAGGAGCTGTGTACAGTTCAGATATAGATGACTAGCAATTATACGAGAAGATTCTAGATTGCAAAATGCTGGTTTCAAGTCGTATAACTTAAAATTCTCGCATACTGAAGTCCTGACATTCTTCGAATTGCTTTGCAAAAAATGCTGACGATGGCATTTATATGTATTGCAAGCGGCGAATGATCTTTGAGTAAACTGAAACTGGTCCTTCATACCTCCGGGCCTCATTAATTACCAATAAGTCAGGGTAGGTTGTGTGATCTAGCTTTGATGAGAATAAAAAGAGAATAAACAGCGAAAGCTTACTTTAATGAAATAATAAACAACTTTATTTCGATCAAGGTACGGAAAGAGTTGTTTTAATTACCAGTTTTGTGTAGTTTAACTGGAAAAGCTGGATATATTTGTTTCATTGGAATTGTGTTTTTCCAGCACAAGTGATACATGACTTGCATTAAATAGTTATTGCGCTAGCACCACTGAGCAATTCAAATTAAATGTGTTCAATTTAAAAAAATTATCGTTTGCAGTTGCTGTTTGATTTTTTTGTAAGATATACAATTTTGTCAGGCAACACTATGTAGACCTATAAGCTACGATAACGTTATTGTGTAAATGTTTTGATATTCAACATAACAAGAATAAATGAGTATAGAAGTATTTGCAGACGTTATGGATTATTTATATTTTATTTGCTGAAAAATATAAATCAAAAATAAACGCAAATATTTTCCGTTTTAAAAAAATATGTTTTCTTCATGGTTTATCTTTCGTAAAAACTGTGCCTACATCTTACTGTATATTTAAATAGTTAGAAATGGCGCACATTTAAATTTTGCCATGGGCGCCAGTTTGCATAGATACGCCCCTGGTTGATCTACTTTCAGCGAACTGAAAAAAGGGGACGAACTGAAAAAAATAGATTTAGATGATTACGTTGATGAATTTGACAGTCGACATGACAATCGAAGGATTAAGTTAAACTCAGTTGATAACGATATAAAATTCTAACGTAGCCTGTGCAGGGATCTGCGTGAGAATTATGTTGCTCATTGTCTATTTGTATGAATCTTTTTTGGTTTAGAGCTCGTGCGTGTTTCGCGTATGACAAGACAGTTATAAATCAAAGCAGGGTTGAGATTTTGAGGATGAGTCAGAGGAAAATTCAGTGTGAATAGTGAAATCAACGACTTTGTTGGGAATATTCTGCAAAATAAGGTTTACGCCTATGGTTACATCTTGCTATCACGTACACGCCGATGCACACCTATCTGCGGCGCTGGTATGCTACTTAGATGCAAGTGGTGCCGAAACCTCGATGCTGTTAAACTGCATACTGCAGGGGTGGGCAATTATTTCTGCTGCTCAGGTGCCACTTTGAGAAGGCCGCATTTAGCGGAGGGCCGTGCCTTCTTATGAGAGTAGAAGCAAGTCTCGGTTTATAGCCTCAGCACTAATATTTACTATTAGAAGTTGGAGGAACTTTCAGATTTGAAGATTTTCCTGAATGCTTCTGCGGGTCTAGTTCATCTTTTTAATGATATTCACAAGCCTATGTTGGGTTTGATAGGGTTAATCATAGCAACTTAATCTTCAAAACAATGAAAAATCGCCCTGATTTTTCCTTGGCAGAATCGCCACTGACCGGGGCCTCACCTGCAAGCTGCTGCAATTGCTGCCAATTGGTGTCGAGTGTTTCTTCTCCTGCTTGTATAAATGGGTATGGCCTCCTCTGCGGCCTGTGAGTGTGGCGCAGAAAAACAAACCGTCGACCGTGTTGTCCTCCCATGTCCAATCCATCGACCTCCCCATGGACTGCATGGTCTGACGGTTCTGGACGATGGATGTTGCTTAATTGGCATGAAACACGAAGTGGCAAGCGATATTTCTGTGCGTATATCTGCTTATTTTTTGTGCAGGGGTTCAAACGCAGCCGGGCAGTGTAAAAATGTGTTGGTAGCTTTCTAATGAGAAACTTACTTCTTTTCAATCGTCAACTAGATCGTGATATAATGTTCAAAGGAGGTATTATTCTTTGTCCCGGAAAGGGATTTAAAAATTCTTACCCAACCTTCCTAAACTGGGTTTTCCAGTTTTTCTGTTCATTCGTTCATTCAATTTCACACCCGTTTTTCCTCTGTGGAGAGTCGCGGGAGCAGCAGCCCTAGGAGGACTTGCAATATCTCACGGTCAGCAGCAATCTTTGACTGTTTGACTGGCGCCAAAACAAGATAGGACCAAGCACGGTCGGAGATGTAATCACTCCACCTGGTCCTTAGACACCTCTGGAAATCTTTCGCGTGGTTGTTAGCCAGCAAGACTTGCCACGCCAATCTTTCCTGGAGCATTCTGGAAGACGTTACGCAATACAATACAAAAAATACATGGCGGAAACAACCTACGTGGGATTTCTCGATGTGGCTGTGGCGATGTGGGATTTCTTGATGTTGCATTCAATCGTTTACGAAATTCACAGCTGCCCTCTTTGTAGCGACATATCACGCTGTGAACTCTTTGTAAAAATCCCATCTTTGCTGCTTGACTTGAGATAGTGTTCTTTCAGTCATTACTCCAAGATTCATGACCATAAATGAGGATACGGAACAAAGACTTATTTGAAGCTTTGCGGTGTTTGAAAGCCCCATTTTTTGACCAGGTAAAGATAAAGCTCACGCAGAACTGCATTTGCTTTACCAATCCGTGCATTATTCTCCTTGTTCCCTTTTCCGTCACTCGTGAATACCACCACAAGGTAGGCCTACTTGAATGGTTTCGCGGCATCTTTTTTCAAGACAATTGGCATACACTTTCCAGGGAGGTTAAGAAGAAAGATGGCTCGGTCATTCGCTTCTGTCTCCTTTCTTGTGCATGGGGAAGATCACCCAGTTTGCCAAAATTTCAGTGCCCTCCCGGAACACCAGGCCACTTCACACACACGAGTCATTCACGGAACGCCTTCTCAATTCGAGGCTTTGAGCATTTCAAGTCGGATTTCATCGCAGCCTGCAGCCTTCACAGCCTTCAGTATTTTGACAGGTAGTAGGACTTTGGCTGCAGTCAGTGCCGTATCAGCCCAACTCTGCCACCCCCAAAAATGTTTGCAAGGGACCCCCAAATGGTGGTTTATAAAAATGTTATGTTATGCTACATCTCGAAACCGAATGGACATCAAAACAAAATATACTAATTGCAGACACAATTTTGGCAGAACCAGGCCCGTAGCCAGGTTTTAAGGTTTGCGGGGGAAATAGATTTTTATGGGAAAAAGATTTTAATTTTTGTCATATGTTTGAAACAAATTTTCTGAGCAAAACAAAATTTGGGGGGCACAAAAAAGATTTGAAGGTAACTGCTCCCAAATGCCCCACCGTGTCTGCGAACCTGGATAGAACTGTCGCCAAAAAGTCTTCCATTGGGGGCCTTCATGTTTGTGCAGGGGAGCTAGACATTCTGAAAATTTATTTTTAATTCACAACATGAACAGCATTTGCAGATTGTGCAAATTAGATTGTGCAAATTAATTATAAATATTTTCCCGCAAATACGCATAATAGGCTCATAGTTTCCAACTAAAAATTTTTGAATTTTCTGAGCAAAACAAAATTTGGGGGGCACAAAAAAGATTTGGGGGTAACTGCCCCCAAATGCCCCACCGTGTCTGCGAACCTGGATAGAACTGTCGCCAAAAAGTCTTCCATTGGGGGCCTTCATGTTTGTGCAGGGGAGCTAGACATTCTGAAAATTTATTTTTAATTCACAACATGAACAGCATTTGCAGATTGTGCAAATTAGATTGTCCAAATTAATTGTAAATATTTTCCCGCAAATACGCATAATAGGCTCATAGTTTCCAACTAAAAATTTTTGAACCAGCTTAACAAATGGAATTTGGTCGTAAATCATTGTCATTTAATTGACGGCTATTATTTAAAGATGTCGTAATGACATGCAAATCAAAAAAATTTGCGGGAAAGCAGAATCAATCCTATCATTCAGTTATCAAAACATTATTACCGAAGGAGCAAACATGAGACCAGTCAAAGCATGTGCGCCGCGATGATCGTTTTCTTTCATTAGCGCAAACTGATGAACTTTACCATGAGCTTAAGCGAAATCTGCTTATAAAGCGTGCGCATTGGGCTTTTTACTGGCCGAAATACGCATGCATGAAACTTGCTGGTGTCTGGACTGTTGATCTCCTGGTGCATGACGCATGTTTAGATTAATAATATTTGTATCTCAAATCACCTATATATCTTAACAAATAGAGACTAAGGCCCGCGTGGACGCAACTGTTAACATCCATAACCCACTAACTGCACTACTCTGTTTTGGGACACCCCCCAGAATAGACTCTTCTAACTATACAATTAAGTCCATCTGGCTGTCTGGACAGCAGGCTGCGCAAATGTGTAACTTTGGTCGTAAGCACAAAAGGTATCTTGCTGCTATGCAGTACAAAATAAGAGATTATCTGGGCTAGACATAGTAGCCTACATTTTTTTACAACAATCACTACACAAAATACGCTGATCAAGTGGAAATCTGACTTCTGGATGTATACAGCTAAGCATGTAGGATAAATGAATGCGAGACCCGTCAGGGCAAAGTCGTGACCGCGAGGCCTCCGGCACGCTTAGCGCAAGTGCGCAGTTCGCTCCTTTGCCAGCAGAGGCACAGAGGCAGGTTGCGAAACTTACTAGCGGATTGTTGTACTCTTCGTTTTTATTCATTGCGTAACAATAACTCGGCAATAAATTTTCAAATGGTCACTTCAAGTTATGGGAGTAGTAGGCGTTTTTGCCGCATGTAACCAGGGCTCCCACTGAGGGTTTTTTCTGCCCAGATCTTCTTATCAGTCGACCTGTGTGTCTAAGTTATTATGAAAAATCGCATGATATCTGTGTTTTTTGAAGTGATAAACTCATCAGCAACTTCAATATGTTCAATAATATAAAGATAATTTTATGTGTTTACATGGGCACATCAGCTGAGAAAGTACGCATGTTGGATGAAGCAGAACGTGTTCAAGCGGTTTCATATTCTCATATAAGATCTTTGTCAGGGTTATATGCAGCGGTGTGTTTAAGGGAAAGCAAGCGAGGCACTTGCGTCGGCCCCCCCTTTTGCAGCTGTAATGTGTAAAGTAGCCTACCTTGCTTTCAAAGGGGCCCAACAGCAACTGCAATGTATAATTGAGCTACTTTGCTTTCAAAGGGGCCCCCAACAGCGGTTGCAATGTGCAAATACCTTGCTTTCAAAGGGGCCCGAAGTAACTGTAATGCACTTTACTTTCAAAGGGACCCTAACTTCACTGATTTCTAGTTTTTCATATTTCAATTTGAGGGATCGAAGCTTTCTCTGGGGTGTTAAGTGGTGACAGGACGGGAATTTTGGGCCCCCTGTGACAGCGTGGGCCCCCCCAATTGAGGAGTATGGAGTGCGGCAAATACGGCTCTGGCTGCAGTGATGGTATTTGCTTTCTCCAAATGTACCTCCTCTGTGTCCGGTGGTGTGATGGTGGCTGGACTTAAGATATCTTTAAAATACCCTCTCCATCTACCCAGGATATCCTCTTCATTACTGAGTAAGAAAACACTTTTGTCTTAGATGGATCTAGCAGTATGAGATTTTTTGCCTCGGAGAATCCGGTTGGCTTGCCAGAACACTTTCTTGGCTTTCTAGCAATTGAAATCCAGATTATAATGAAAATCACTGTCAAAGAAAGCGATATAAACGACATTTTGCCAGTGTTTTGGTAACTCCTGCTACCATCATCAGTGCATTTGCAACTGAACTGCAGTGATCTTGTGCAAGTTCTTGTGGTCAGTCAGGAGAAACGAAGTCCAACTTATTTCTGAAATTCTCCCAAGATTGCCTTTTGGATTTTTTCACCGAGAGGGCTGCGGACTTTCGAGCTTTAGCATACCGCGAATGCATAGTAGATGCACCTTTATTCTGAAGCCATGCCTTGTAGGCTCCTTTCCTTCCTTGAATAGCATCTTTAACCTCTTGGTTCTACCACTGGATTACTTGTTGCCGTTACTCGCCACACCGAGTTTTTTCCGTCCACATACCCGAGCTGCAGATGAATCTACAGCTGCTTCGAACAGCTGTCACTCCAGCTCCGCGTCCGTTGTGCATTCCGGGAGCTCTCGGAAAGATAAGCTGTCAACAAAGGTTTTTCTTTCATCTTTGTCTTCCAGGGTCTCTCGCAGGGGCGTGCAGAGCTCTAGTGCTGCCCGGGGCAACTGCTTAAAAGTATGCCCCCTACACGATTATAATTTTGTTTTGATGAATGTGAGAAATGCAGTCATTTGAAAGACGTAAAATCTAGTTTTGCACAAAAACAAGTTTTTAAAAATATTTCAAAGAGAACCTTTTGTTTTCAGTGTGTTAATCTGATTTGTTTGATTCTGTGGACCTGAGACATGTTTGTAAGGAAAATAGTTCTACTAATGTGTATATATTGAGGAACTAGATGTGGTATTTATGCTTGCAAATAAGCATCAAATAGGCCCACCAAAACGATAGCACTTTCTAAGCATGATAAGATCAAGTGTTGTCTATTTTTTCTATAACAAAAGTTGCTGAAATTTTACAACTATGCTCTTTGACGCAGTGCCGCCATTTGTGTTTTTCTGAACTATAAACAAATTACAAAGATCATTGTTCAGTAAAAACAGATGAAGAATGTACTCTTCGTTTCAACTGGAACATATGAAAATTCAGTTACCCACTTTCACATATTATTTATCTTTCCCAAATGAGCTTTCCTAACGGAAAATATTTGCCCTCCTTTTTTACGTGGACTGAAAGGACTTCTCTTTCAATGCTCATTGAATCCAAGATCTTATTTACAACAGTTGAGAGCGAAGAATCTACCCCAAATCGTCATGAATTGTATGGCCCTATGACACAATTCGCATTGCCTCTAAAAATGAAACTAAACAGAAAGGACACCATCGTAATATGAGCGCTCTTCATTCATAAATTCAACTTTGAACAAACAAGTTCAAAAGGTATCGGTTTTTGTTCACTGTACTATCCGCATTGTTGTGATTACGGCATTTATAGTGAAATGATGAAAAACAATCCATTTATTACTTTTCAACATGTCGTTGACATATCGCGCTCCCCTTGCGGATTTTTCACGCTACCCCACTTTAAGAACCTAGGTTCTACAGTGGTTGTTCTTAACATTTTTTCCTCATTACCCATTTCAGATTGACCCGGAATCTACATTTCCCACAACCTAAATTCAACTGAACCATTTTCACTAGCTCTGGCGTATTCGAAAGAAATTAATTTCAACAAATAGACTAATTACCCACCTGCAACCCATATCATTCCCCATTAGTGAGTAATTCTCAAGAGGATAAGAACCACTACTTTAGAGATAATTGAAAAATGTTTTGAAGAACACAAGTCTGATGTTAACACCAGGCTAGCAGGAATTGGCCAGCCTACAAAGGGGGAAGAGAGATACGGTTTAGGGCCCTAAGACAACGATGGAAGTGCTTAATCTCCCTCTCAGGTTGCTTGACTTAGATCACCATGACCCTCTCAGGTAAATTTCCATCAGATCCATGCAGCCTGTGTTAGTAGCCTTACAATAAGAAGCATCCAGTTACAGCATTTTAAAAAAGTTTAATTTTTGAAATTTACCTCTTTGCATGCCCCTTACCTTAGATTACTGGGGCCGTCGTCCCGTTCGCCCCCCTCTGCACGCCCCTACCTCCCACTTAGTTCGGTGGGACTGACTTCCTAGTCCTGCACGTTTGTATGGACCCAGTTGGTCTTTTAAGACGTAACTTACAGACCACTCGGTGGTGATCTGTCGATAGTTCTGCACCCCTTTTTATGCGAAGGTCCAACACAGAACGGAACAAGTCAGCAAAAAACATACAGAAATCAGTGAGAAATAAAGTTTTCTTTTTGTTTATCATATCATGTGATATATTTAGTGCAGCAATTTTGTTTAAAATATTATGTGATATATTTAGTCCTTCAATTAAATTTGATCTACTCATCTGTGTACATAGGCACGCGCTTTCATTTGTACATTTTCTTCACCATGTTCTTTGTTTGTTTGTTTTTCTAATTGCGCTTATTTGATTCCCAACTGCTCTTTTTCAACATTTTTCAAAAAGTGGTAAACAGGGTTGGTTGACTAGATGACTGCTGTGGTCCCTCACCAATCCTATATGACACAGCACCCTTCTTTGTTTACATTGATCAGCTATTACGCTATTGCATTTTCATTTGCTCTAATATTCAATAATGGTTGGTTTGCTTAGAGAGATGGCTTTTTGTAGTGCTTCTGCTTGTTGGCTGAGTCATATGAACCAATACACCATCACCATCACCATATTTATCTTAGAATATCAAAAGCCAAAAGCAACAAATTCATTAAACCACAGTCGTTTCTTTCCAAATAAATTACTGCAAAAACACGTGCAAAATTATATGCATCAGCAAATATATGAAAAACTATTTTGCAACAATAGAAATTTTAATTAAAACAATTTCGCAGCAAAAAGAGTTTATTGCAAACAAATTACTTTTCAGAACTACCAGCCATCGGTTACCAGCCTACCTTTTGCAGTGCTCACCTTGCAGGATTGTAATGCGGCAGGCAAAGAATTGTGTCAGCGAAGTTAGTCAACTGGGCTTGGTTAAAATCGGACAACTCACAATTGGTAATATAGGCTATTGCCTTACAGCACCGGATTTATACATGATGTTTGGAAGTTGCTGTCTCTAAAGCAGGTGTCAGATAAATTGCCGTATTTATGGTATGCATGTTGAATGATTCAAGGTGATAAGCCATGGAAAGAGCTAGCACTATGAGGAGAGTTAGTCATACGCTGGTAGCCTATCTAGCTGTCGAGGATATCGATGCATGCATATGAGTAAGTTGATCCTGAACAGCTTCGAAGTGTAACGTCAAGGTTAACTCGTCAACTGAAAAGGTTTAGAAATTTATTATTTTTGTTATTGACATAATGTTTTATCTCATGGACTTTGTTTTTCGTTACAGAGTTTTTTTCACTCCTCATTGCCTTTGCTCTCAGCTGTCTGAATGACATTTAATCTAACTTAAAACAACCAAACCTTCCGTATCTCCTGTCGTGCGTCATCGATGTTCCGGTTCCCACGTCGACGTCAACACCGAAAGGAAAGTGAGCGGCTTTGAAAAACGAGTCGTTAGCCACGCATTTGAGAAACACCTCTCCTTCATAAGCAACAATAGGAGTGGGCACCACAAGGGTTACGTCGACAACTCCGTCTGCTGAAAGAGTAAAATGCCTTAAAGTTAGTCGTGGGGAAAGTTATGAAGTTTCAATACAGAGGCAACCATACTTCTTGAAGTACTGTGATCCGAAATCAAATCTTAGCTTTATTACGTTTTTTTGCTGATTTTTTCCCCAAATAAGAGGTAACTTCAGTTTAAGAATGCATAATTTAGCGCTCTTGCCCATCAAGCGGCAGAAAGTGCACCAGTCTAAAATAACCCTGGAAGAAAAGCCAAGAGACAAAAGTATGTAAATTAGTTTCTGCATAGATTTATTTCATAGATTGGGCGGTGTAAGAGATGGAACACCCCAATTCCACTTTTGTCAATAGAACATTGTGCCTGTACCAATGATTCTCAACCTGGAATTTCTAGTGGTCCACAGAGCGTTCCACAAAGCCTTGATTATTTTATTATGGACTGGGATTGAACATGCGCTTGAGTTCACTGACCTTTGTGCAACAGTTTCGATTAGTTGTCGATGAGGTGTCAGCATAGCAAAGTGGTCCATCGGATATTTTTTAAAAAGATGATCCATGGCCAAAAAAGGTTGAGAATCATTGCTGCAAACGTACGAAATGAATGGAGAACAAAGCATAACTCTAATTTCAGCGTATATAGGGCGAAAGAAGACCATTGATACGCCATACCAAGGCGGTTTTTCCGTTGAATATATAGGAATTACAAAAAATTCGTTGTTGTTCTGTATTGGTTTCTCGCTATTTTTTCGCTAATGCCGTGGTTATTGAAAACTACGGCGTAGTATTCTACAAGTTTCGCTTTCACCTTTTTGTGCTGAAGCGGCAGCAACAACGAATTTTGGTTTTGTGGAAAAAACAGATGGAACAGTTGCATTTTCGAAATTTAATATATGCGTTAAACACCCAAAGCGATAGATCAGGTTGCTAGTTCGCTATCCTGTAAGGTTAGTCTTGCATTTAAAGGGTATTTTTGCAGTTAATATTTAGTTTGCATAAAAAACATACAGTAGTTATTTTATTGGCTACAGACCATACCTCATATTAGTTAGTGTCACAGTCTGCGCTCGAACATCTTACAGAAAACAGCATGAAATGCATACAAACTGATTCCAAAACGTCCGTGGTCAAGCAAACGGCTGCGAAAGCAACTTTTGCTTGTTTTGCTTTGCACCAGAAATGTATTTCGTTTTTGAAAAAGATCCAATTTTGCATCATTTAGGTTTGGTTTTGAAAAGCAAACGGAACAGTTTCACTACCAAACGTCTTCGTTCGCGCATTTCACCATCTAATGAGAATCTTAACTGCCTAAGCTTACGAACTGATGTTGAGCATCAGATACTGTGGAAAAAATATTCAGCCCGGTCTTGTTCGTCAATTGTATCTTTTCACTTTGTTAAAATGATTCTTGCAGAGCTGCAGCTTATCTAATTAAATTGCTTTTTTCTGCATTGTCTATCACGGGCATAGCCAGGGGGCCATGCCTCTCTAAAATTTTAGAATATCAAGTCATTTTGTGCTTTGAGAGGCGGTATCCCAAACAAAATAATGTTCTAGCTTAAAATCAAAAACTTTGCCCCCTCAAATTTTAGGCTGGCCGACACGCCATTGTCGGTTATATGCACAAAATCAACAAGCGGTTTTTCTTGGGGTGGCGTGTGTCGATTCATACTTTGTGCAACCCACTAGCTTCGCTCACTTCATATCATGTAGGTCAATAAATTTGAGATTGCTTGTTCAACTTCATTGCAAATAGATATTTGTACAGTTGTACATAATCATGACAAAACTCATTCCCGCCCGGGGGGTGGGTGGCGGATTTCCCCCCAAACAAAGCTCCAAACCCCCTCCAAATTGAAAGACGAAACACCATAAATCAGTGGAGTTTGTAGTTTTCATCAAACTTTCAAATTGTCAAGTCACCCCGCACAAACGTAAAGCCGACTTGTTGAAGACTTTCTGGCGACGGTTCTTACAAAACTTTGCTCACCTCGTGCAATGAGTTTTTGTACGAAAACACCGTTATAGTATTGTATACTGTACGGATAAAGAGAACCAACAATTCAGACTTCTTGTTTTTCATTTTTAGAAAGTTGATTTTAGTTTGTCGACAACATTTTCTTAATTAACAAAACTATGCATCAAGTGATCAGTAGCCACTTGAGATTCAAATATTTTGACAGAAATAAAATCAGAAAAGATCCTAAGGGTCAACTTGTACTCACAAACGTTTGATAATTTTACACTTTTACTTTATCTGTTTTTTATCAGTAGTGTTCTAAAAATACGGTAAACACGTTCAATGACCAACTTTCATAGCTTTACCTAATTTCTTCGTCAAAACAAGCAAATGAAGCAAATAAAGTGTATGCTGCAAATTCCAGGCAAACATTGCACTGGCACTCCATCAAAGGGACGGCGAAACTGAATTATACCTCAGATCTAATCAAACAAAATGAAGAAAAGCCAGCGCACTGTTGGTTTCTCACATCTCAGTCTAAAATTTGTTACAGCTTTATCTTGATAACTTTTTCAGTATTTAACTTCGTTAAGCCACAGCAAATTCTTTCAATGATTTTGTCACAAGTGGTCCAGCTGAGTTTATTATGCCCGCGCAGCCTCAAAGGGCCTATTTGCGTTTTTCTGCGTGAAGAAGGATTTGGCCACTCCAAACGCGACTGAAGAGCCGCTTCAATGATATATCAAATAATGATCGGTGCCACTGACTATGCTGGCAAACATCACAGTCCTATAAATTGCGTCACAATCATATAAATTGTAAGTACTCGTTGGTCCACCAGCAAGTGTTATCGGTTGGATGAAGCATTTCATCTCTCGAAAACACTTAGCTGGGCCCTACAGTTTGTCTGTAAACAGCATTTCTAGGTTTGTTCTAGAACCGATTCGCTGCAGAACGTTTTATTTCCCGCGTGTGGATTGTAACGAAGTGGGCAACCTATTTCAGATGACCAACTCGAAATACCAAAATTGTGTGTAATCCTGAATCTGCATACTTGTTAACGACACTGGTTGCTTGTTAAATTAAAGCTTGGAAATTTACGTCCAGCTAATGCATGCACTGGTTTCATTACCTCACAAGAAAAATATTCCAGAAATTTAAAACCAGGCATAAGACTTCAATTTATTCAGGTTGACACCATTTCAGTTTGTTCAGTTGGTAATAACTACAAATTAAAACTTTCGGCTTCTACCGTCACCCCACAGCGAAAACAGATGGGTCTTTGAAATAACTGGCTTAGACCAGTGCTTCCCAACCGATGTGCCGCGAGAGAGCACCAAGTGTGCCTCGAAATTTTCAAATCTGATGAGTTTTAAAAATTATTTTATGCGACTGACAATGCACCTTTGAACTTTGATCGGCAAGTCTATTCTTGGTCTACTCTAGAGTGTAGATAGGAACAGAGAACGTTTCGCACGTCTCAGGCATTAGCTGCGGCGTGCTGCGCAGGGATGTAGCGCTAACAAAAGAGGTGTGGGAACGCATCCAAACAAACAGCCGTTTTAAAACAGCTTCAAACTCATTTTAACGCAAAACGTGAAAAAGCTGTCGAAACGCCGTTCCCACGCGTTCCCGCCAGTCCCGGCGCCACGGGGTGCTTAGACCTCCACCTTGAAACATGAAGCACTATAAATCAGTTGAGATTTTTTCAATTTTTAGAGAGTCAAGCATCCCCGCAAAAACGCAAGGCCCCCTATTGAAAACTTTCTGGCCACGGTTCTGGTTTCCGCCCCACTACAACCCTGGTGCTGCGTGAAAAAACTGTGTTGCGGAAAACGTTGAGAATCATTGGCTCGGAACGTTGCGCAAGGCTGAGTTTGGATGAGTTTTGGGAACGACGTATAAAGATATGCGCCAGTAATGGGCTGCAGTTCCCTTTTGTTAGAAGCAAGCTTCACTTTCCATATTATCGATGAGAGATTGCCTTCCACAAACCTTTGCAGACGCTATGCGGCGGACAGTCCTTCAGGTGGACACTTTGAACAAGCAGCTGTGTAGTTTTGATAGGTAGCCACAATCACAGGGTGGTGGATGCAATCACTACATGGCGGTATTGGGCAATTCTCTATCTTATACTTCATTTGTTCACCAGAAGGAAGTTGTTTTCTGGTTGAATGAACAAACATTGCGGAAGCGTAACTGCCTGGAGATCGATCAAGAGCAGATACGTTTATTGGTAACTGTGTCGCAAGAACCTTTTCAAGGACATCATTCTGACGCGAGATGGTATTTTAGTTGCAGTAGATAGCGAAGCATGCAATCAGGTTCTAGATCGGGGGGGGAAACCTACGGCCTGCTGGCCAATGCGAACCGCGTGAACAGTTGATATGGCCCGTACCAGAATTTTCGTTATCCAAGTTAGAACACAACATCGCGTCAAAACGAAACCCCATGTTAAGCCGACACGCAGACAGTAAGTCAAGAGAAATATCTCTCGCTCCTTGGCATAGTTTTCTCTACTTATTTTCTTTAGGAAGATAAAGGTAGAATTTCAAAATAAAATTAATTAATTTTTGCAGTTCGCAGCGATATTCCACAACTCATGTGATAGTAAATAGGCTCACCATCCATGTTTTAAATGATGAATGGTGTAGACACCTTAAGTTAGGGGCTGAACATATACAGAAAAAACTGCTTAATGATGGACTTCATTGATTTTGTTGTTTTGACTTCGGTAGAGGTCTAAGAAATAATGTCCATTTACAGATATTCCTCCACTTGCCCACTACGAAAATCACTTCTATTACGCTTTACTATCCTTGCGTATGAGGCTGAAAATTTACTTTATGTTGCGCCAAACAAGCCAATGAACTTCATGTGGCGATTAGCATAAGCTCAAGTGACCTTGCGAAATGTTACCGCTGATCAGAACTTTCACTTTTTCGACCTGTAGAGTAGAATAAACTCAATAGATCCGTACATTGATCTCCGACATCGGCACCCATCCTCCTGAAATGGCCCTGCCAAGACCAGCCTGGGTCCGGCTTAACCGCTTTCGCACCGGTGTCGGACGTTTCCGCTCCTGCTTACACAAATGGGTTATGGCCCCTTCTGCGGCTTGTGAGTGAGGCGCAGAACAAACCGTCGACCATGTTGTCCTCCACGGCAGGTCCATAGCCAGGTTTCAAGATTTGCTGGGGCACAATACATTTTTAAGGGGGCAAGATTTTTGCTTTTAGTATATGTTTAAAACAAATTTTTCTGGGCGCAACAA
>Ga0210059_1008161_pt1 | contig 16577 bp, 12 predicted proteins | sample Ectturendosymbi2_FD_188042 | JGI IMG/M metagenome (GOLD analysis project Ga0210059, IMG submission 188042) | Ecteinascidia turbinata endosymbiont from Florida, USA - Sample 2 (SPAdes) (version 2) | ecosystem: Host-associated > Tunicates > Ascidians > Unclassified | place: Key West, Florida...
GAACAGTACTCATACAACGACTAGACTGCCTCGTTGGTAGCGTTTGGGGAAACCAGCATCTCTGCATGCAACGACAGCATTCCTCGCAAGCAACGTCTACGCTGGGCAACACCCCAAACCTCAACATTGGGTTCCTACACCAAAAGGAAAACCCTACAAATTGAAGGCAAAATTTCATACAAAGGGCATATCGCTGCTTGACTTTTACAAAAAGTACCTTCTTGAAAGTGGTCTTTATCCCAGCTTGACCAACAATGCAAAACAAATGACATCGATGTTTGGTAGCACGTACACATGTGAACAAATGTTTTCAACAATGAAATTCACGAAGAGCAATCTAAGATCACGCATTTCCGACGCCCATTTAGAAAATGTTCTGGTTCTTGCTTCATCTGACTTGTCACCAGATGTTGAAAAACTTTCACAAAGCCAGCAGCATCAAGTGTCACATTAAAGCTGTGTTGTGCAAGTGTAAATACATATATTTTGCTCTTTTTGTGATTGGTATGATTGAGATTGTAGCAATGTAGCGTAATATACTGAAGTGAGTGTGAATTATAGTATTAATGAAAATTCCGGCCCGCCAAAGAGTTGTACACTCGACATTTGGCCCGTGACTAGCAAAAGGTTGCCGACCCCTGACGTAACATATTCAAATGGGTGAACTAGAGAAAACTTTTTTCAGATCAAGGTTAAACACACGGTAACAACATTGACTACAAGTATTTTCCTAAACGTCTTTAATCTTTCACCAAAAGAATAAGAAATTTTGGAAGACATCTTTTCGACAAAACTTGCTACTTGACTAACGAGTGCAATTTGTTTCATAGATGCGTTTTGATGTTCAACATGTTTTGTTGATACGACTCACAATTTACTCTGTTTTTGTTGACACAGGAAATGATACGGGAAATGTAATGTATTATCATATTAAATTTTCGGCAAAAGTTTTTTTGTTGTGGCAAATGTCACATAAAACAGTTTAGGGCACATAACACAGGGAGTGCAGACCTATCGCACGAATTCAATCGGCGTAACCTGCTTCGAAAGCTGAAGGCAAAGGAAGCAAATCAATGCAACATGACAGTACGTTTCCAGAAGAGCCCAAAATCCGCAATGCTAAACTGAACAACGCAGAAATCACAAAGTGCGTTAAACTTATTGATTCAAAAGATATTGTAGAAGATGCAGAACTGATATACAGATTTAACAACGTCACAGTGCAAATCCATACTTTTGTCGATATAAAAAATAATGTGCTTTAAAGTCTCAACCGCACACATTTCACGTGTGTTTCTGGGGAGACACACTGTGATGCAGTTTATCCACCTAGTGTAGGACATGCTTTCAGCTCGTGGTTGATATCGCCAGCATATTTATCGACACAACAGGCTTGTTTACAAATAGCTCAGCTGCAACAGTGAACCATGTGAATGCTGTGCCAATGGAGCAAATCAACAGCGCGACTGGGGAGCAGCACGGTTGATCGCTAAAGAATTCACAGGGCTAACCTGAAGGGCTGAGATAAAAACAGGGTCATTACAACGAGTGAGACTGGCATGGTTACCAGATGGTGAAAAATTAGGCAAATATTGCCAAAATCACTGTTTTCAAAAAAATTTGCCAACATTCTTGGCAATACTTTTATGTCAAACATTTGCCATTTTTTAAAACGCCAAATAGTAGTACTGACAAAACCATCCGTTTTGGATAATTTGTCAATCAAACATCTAAACATTACAGAGAAAATGTATCTCAACAGCAATCGTTATGAGTTATCATTCTGATCACCCTCCAATTTTCGCGAAACCCAGTTGCTTTTCTTGGTACTGTGTTGCAGTGGAACTTAAACTTAAATATTGGTTCCAATTTTCAACCATGAATCCAAAGAAATAATTTCGCATCCAAGAATCAGAGACTATGATCTAAACAGGATATATTTTGTCTACGGAGCAGGCATATTGATTCCCACTAAAACATCAGCTTTAGAAATTTAAAAGTATGAAAAAATATGATTTGCAGAAATTTGAATTATCAAAAACCACAAATGCCAATAACATTGCCATTGCCAAAAATGTCGTGCCAAAATTTTTGCCTAAATTAGACAAACACTTGGCATGCTTTTTGTCAGGCATCTGGCAACCCATGGTGAAGGAGTGTGCTCTGCACAGCAATGATTCGCCAAATACCTGGGTCTCTGCGTGAAAGAGAAATATCTCGGCCAAACTATGAAGTGAACGTTTTTTCGACGAACAAATATAGGAAAAAGCAAAATGGAAAAATAAAATATTCCAACAACTTTTTCCGTCAAAGCGCAATGTTTTTGCAGAGCCCCCAGATCAAAACAAGTACAATTCTATACCCAGGTAATGACAAAAGACTTTCTAAAGGCAGTCGCATGTTGCCTTGTGTTGAAGTCAAACGCAAATGAGATAACGTCGATCAGAAAACCTACCTGGACAAAATCAGTGGTGACGTAAACGCGATCACCGACCACTCGACAAAGCAGTCAGGCAAACATCGTTCAGGTCAAAAACGTGTACGCTTGCAAGCGCACGTGACCTAAACGCGCACGCCAAATGACGCTAGTACTAAATGCCAGTCATACATTTCTTCCCAATCTACGTGCAGAAACCATTTAATTAAATTATTTTGCATTTGTTTTGATGCATTGGCTTAATATTACTATAATTAGTCATATTACGTAAGCCACAAACAAACTCATTAAGCATAATCTTCGTGTTGTAATAAATCAAACAGCATTAAAACTTTAGTTCATTGAAAACAAACAGCAACCCTTCGTTGCATTTGCGTTTTTTAAAATAAGTAACGCGAGTGTGAACTTGAAAAGCTAATTTGTTTTTAAGTCGTTTCAGTCATACAATTATTTGTTGTGCGAAAACCTCCCTACATTCAAACGCTCCAAATGGAACGCATCAGATTCCACGTTTACAAAGCCACTCATGTGAATACATACATTTCATGAATATCAAGTTACTTACTAGTAAGCAGGGCCGTAAATAGATTAGAGGTTTAAAAGTAAATGCAAACGACGTACAAATTCGAGCGTGTTGTTTTGATCAGTAGCACAACTTGTTCCCATGCGTTTCAGTCATCAAGGACTCACACCATCCACATATCAATTTCTTGATCTATAAGATTTTCTATATACGTATGAGCAAATAATTGACAAGTAGTCTAGTGCAGTCTACCGAGAAAACTTTATTTTCTTTAAATGTGCCAGAAGGTTCTTATGAACCACTTTTTGAAATGCAGATGCTTTATTTCTCAGCTTTCTATGAGACAAACTTATTCCGGTATCATCAACAACCTGTTCTGTGAACAACTTCCATCTACTACTGTACAATAAAATGCATATAAACCTACATTCTTTCCATTTCTGTATGCAAATAATATGATTTATAATTTCTCTGAACAAAAGCAGCAATAGCTTAAACACTCGACTTTATATTGTTCTCTACCAAGTCTCCATAACCTTGAAAATATAAAATTTGGTACTTGGAATTTTGTTTTCAGTAACCTAACTAAAAACGTACGCTAGCCTGTGCAAGAACATCATGAAAAGCCAACTGGCTCAGTACTTTTAACGTTGTGCCTCACAGTTCTGAAATTTGGTGTTCCATTCATATTCCTGCGGTTGCTGTCAGCAGTGAACCTCAGACCTTGCTGACGAAGGCTGAAAGCTGCTTCCTTCTTTGAAGACACATATATGGTATATGTGCAATGTATCATATTATTTTATTATGGGATGAAGTGAGTCTCACAACATTATCTCTTCAACAGAACATATATGCATCAAGTTGTACGGTAAAATGTGTTCATCCAATACTTTAGCTAAAATGAAAGCAAAGCTTTTTTGTGTTCAGCTGGCATGGATCCCACTAATATGAAGTAGGTGCACTGCAGCATACTCGATTACCTCAGTGCACAATTTAATAAAGCGCAGAAATGAAATGCCTTCTTTTGACTAAACCTTCATTTTAATCAGTTACATATCAACACTCACAAACTAAAACACCAAGTTACTCGAAACATTTTGTTGATTTTGTGTATACTTAATGTTTTTTATGACACAACAAACTTTTACTTATGCACTCAATAACAAAAAGTATAATTTCATAAACATTGGTAAAAATTGTCAAAACGTTTTTCCAAACTTTTGCGATTTTGCCAAAAATTTTGACGAATGAAAATTTTGGGAGTGCGCATGCAGCCCTTGGACACCCAGATACTGCATCACTCAGGCATTTAAATCTCTACCTATTTCCCAATATTCATGTTATCTGCAAAAGTTTCAAAGAAGGTATGTGGCAATTTTCAGCCAATTTGTTCTGAATTTGCCCCCATCGCATTTTGCTTCCGTTTAAAAAACGCATCGCTCATGTACTGTAAAAACCCATATTCATAGCAACTGACTTTTACTTATTTGCATTAATCAACTATTCCCTTTGCCCTATAAGTAGTCTCGCCCATGTGATGACTGGAGCTCAAATGACCCCTGGTCGTTTGCAGCGTCCAACCTTTTTTTAAAGGAAATTATTGTACTTCCCTTCTCAATCAAGATGTTCATTGATGTTAGTTGTTTCGTAAACTAGTCTTAAAAAGAAAACAGGAAACCCGGGAAACAACAGAAAACAGATTCCAAATCTAAGAATGAATTTGAAACTCGCATCGCAAGCTACAATTTTTATTGTTCTGCGCGTTTCTACAGCAAGCTTGTGTTATTTCTTTTTCCGTCAACACAAGAAACGTACCTTATCCCACAGCTTGCGTTTTTATACGCAAATGGTTTTGTCAATTTGTTGTGGCGTGACGTTACACGCGTATGTCTGTCGCGCCCTGTACAGTATAACACAATGGCTTTCACAGTCAATCACTGCAACTGAAAACCGTAATTCGACGGACCTGTGTCACATATTCGCAGCGCCGAAACACAAAATTCCTAGGGGATTTATTATTTAATTTGTTGTTTTATATGTGTTTCGAACCAGAAACACTAGAAAGTTTGTCAATGGCTCTGAAGACTCGTAATACAGCGTAGCGTGCAATACAGATTTGAGCCACGAGATCGGCTCATTGGGTCGGCGCCCAGCGCCCAATGACGCCATACAAAACATCCTAAACCTACCCTAATTATGACATTCACAAAAAAACTTCTAAACTACAAGACTTCCCAAGTCTTTAGAGGGTTTGAACAGATCACAGTCGGCTGGAAGGTTATTGCATTTCCCCAAATTGGTCTACTATGCCTTTTGTTGGATTTCATTGATAAACCAAAAACGTGGTTTTTGAGCCATAATTTTGATACCAGAAATGCTAGAAAGCCGATCAAAGCCTCAAAAGTCTCGGTTTGCAGCCTAGTTTAAAAAAAAAAAAAACTTTGAGAAAAAATGGCTCGTTGGGTTGACGACCGGGGCTAGGTGACTTCGGCCAAACATGAGCAATCTACCGCAATTATGACGTCATCAAAGAAAAAGAAAGCCAAAATTCCCAATGCAAAAAAAATCAAAACTGGCAGACATTTTGCATTTTAAAGGGTTTGAACAGCTCTCTAGCTCAATCGGATGGCGAGTTATGATGTTGCAAAGCTCAGTAAGAAAATTGGCTCACGCGGAACTTAAAGGATCAGGGTTATTACATTTGAAATTTTGATTTTTCTAATCAACTTATGCTTCTGCTCGTCGGTGTTGCAATCGGTGGGCCCAAGCTTCTTCGCACTATGCGTACGCGTACCAGAGAAACACCAACTATTTTAGACGTGAGACCACTGGTTAGAAAAAGATAGCTCTAAACAAAATTGACCAATAAATCTCTTCTCTCGTGACTAAATTTTTTACTCAACTAGGCGGTAACGTTTCTAACTTCTGACGTTTTTTTGAGGACTAACAATAATTCTCTTCTTTAAAATCTGGACTGCGGCGTTGTTTTTATCCTATTTCTCGCACACGATTAGCTATCGACGAAATATCGTAAAGTCGGGGCCAGGCGCAGCAATTTTGAGTAAATTGTAAACATGTGGGAGCTTGGCAGCAGTTGCCTGGGTAACAGTCACATTCGCAATGTCATTGACTCGTCATAACCACATTCAGACTAATATCCTCGTGCCTGAAACGCAACAGCACGGATTGACTGACCCTTTCGGATACCGTGGGAAGGACGTGGTCTTGTATATCTGCAAACGAGCGTTCTCGTACTATCGCAGTGTATTATTACATTTACAAATAATTAACATTTATGTTGTCAAGTGCCTTGAAAAAATGCTGCGAAATAATTGAACCAAAGCAGAATGATACCCAGTGCGGTTTTCGTCCCGGCCGTAGCACTACAAACCAAATTTCACTCTCCAGCAAATTTTTGAGAAATCTTGGGAGTATGTCAAAGACGTCTACATATGCTTTGTCGACCTCGAGAAAGCATACAACCTGGTTCCTCGTGGAAAGCTTTGTGAAGTGTTGCGGGAGTACAGTATTGAGGCCGCTTGTTACTGGCCGCCAAGTCACTGCATTCCTGCTCAGAAGTTCATATCCATGTCGGGAGAGTTAAATCGCGACCGTTCCCCGTTGATGTTGCACGCCGACAAGGGTGTGTGCTGTCACTGCTCCTCTTCGTAGTCTACACTACGTGAATTGGATAGTCGGTCACAGTCGAGTCGACGAGGTTGTCACAGTTGGGAGCTTCAGGATAAACCGTTTACTCTTTGCAGACGATTTGGTACTGCTAGCAACTTCTCAACAGAGTATTCAGCATGCACTCGATCGGTTTTCTGCTGCATGCGAACGAGCCACAATGAAAATCAGCACTAAAAACACCAAGTTATTTTGTCTCTCTACAAACACAAGGCAGTGTATGCTGCAAGTGAGCGGCAATACATTGCAGCAGGTGTAGACGTTCAAGTGTTCAAGTGCCTAGTACTGTAGTGGTAGCCAGATTAAAGGGTTTGGGGCCCTGGGCAATTTTTACTGGAGGGTCCCTATGACGCAATTCATGCTGCCATCGTTTGTAAAAGTTATGTTTTCAATGATTCGCAAGGTTCACTTTTGTTTTTATTCCGGAAGTCGAGAATATGCTTCCTGAAATACCATAAATTAACGAGAAGTAAATACAAGAGTGTATTTTTACTAAGAAAATATATTTCACAGGCTAGCGAGCGACTCGGCAAGAAATAACATCCACCCATACAATAAGCAGAAACCAGAGATTACAAGCAAAAACAACGGAAAAAGAACACGTCAATATGGCCAGCCAGGCTGAGTGTGAAAATTGTTTCCACGCTAATGTCTTGGTTTTCACCTTCATTTTCAGGTGCTCTCCTTAACGCCACTGCTTTAACGTTGCTGCTTGAAAGTTTTCTAGAAAAAGCGAATCAGTCGCGGAGTGTTAGCCACCACTTCCAGATCCTTGCTTACGCTTTTTCTTCTCAGAAGCTTTGCGCTTTTCATAGGACATATGTGTGTTGGTAAAAGAACGTTAAAGCACAACGTGTAGACCACGTTGCGACTCGCTTACCACGACTGTAAAAATCTCACGCACACGTGCAAAACAAGTAAAGTTAAACACACCCAAATAGTTGCAAATGCTAGGTTCCCGCTTCGCACAAAAAGCTATAATCATCGAATCAAGTAAGACTGAATATAGCACAGTAAACAATTAAAAAGGTTTTGTCCTGGCATAACAAAGTCATCTAAGGATTCATTAAAGTTTGTTTGCCTAATTTTGCGACTTTCAATGCACTGAATGCTTAGTGTGAGCAACCTCTCCTGGAACGCTGCGACCCTTTAGGTCATTTTTAATTGTTTTGTATCTTGAAAGACCCTTCTCCTGAGCAGTTAGTGACAATGAATCTAAGAAATAAGGGTACGCGTGGTCGGATCAACTAAAAACCACTACCGGTAATCTAAGGCATCAGACCCAAACGCGGTTTTGCAATTTGCTTGCTGTTACCCTTTTCTTTGTCTCTTTGGTTCCTTTGGGATAGAGTTCTACGGTTGCCAGTTGTCGAAGTGACTTTTGCATGTTACTCAAGCGTATTAAGACCTTCTTCGATTTGCTTAGCATGGGACCAGTACAAACTTGCACAAGTACTCAATAACAATCTGATTTCTGAATGATTTTGTTAACTAAAATTAAAATATCTAAAAACACCAAATAAGCTTCACGTAATAAAAAAGTTAACAAAATTACAGTATTGCTCAGAAGAAGCAACAATGTCTTTATTGTAGGATAATGCTGCTAGACCTACACATAGCTCTTATCTGCAGTACAACCTTAAGCTTTGATCAGGTGGATTTCCAACACGAACAGCCACAAGTTCTTTCTCCTTATCCACAGCCAAGACGCTCCAAACAAAGCTCCAAGGCCCCAAATTGAATTGTGAAGCACTATAAATCGGTGGAGTTTTTATCAAATTTCAAAATGTCAAGCTCATTTATTGGAAACTTTCTGGCGACGGTTCTGCTGATTCACACGTCACAATTTACACGATTCATCAAACGCAGGACGCAACCAACGTGCTTTGAGTACATTTATACAATAGTCGGCAAGCGGCTTGACGAACTGTCATATTGAGATTCATGTAAACTCATTGGAAGACCCTGGAATCAGGGCCGCAACCTACTGATATTTTGGGGGGTGCAAAATGATGTAACTTCTTGCTGCACTTAACAACATACGTTTGTGAAAATTTCGGGGGAGGGGCAATTGCGCGATTTCCCCCCCTCTGGTTGCGGGCCTGCCTGGAGTTATCAACACGAAATCTCTTTAGGTGAATAAAACTAAATTTCATGAATAATTAACATAAAACAGAAAAGTTTGATGAAAAATTACGGAACTGATCATATACCAGCAATTGACTCTATGCGTACCACAGTTTACAGGAGCCCCCCTGGGATTTTGAGTCCCTAGACTCAAGCCTTATAGCAGGGGTCTCAAACAAATCAAAACTGAATGATTTCCAGCGCGGTTTTCGTTCCGGTCATAGCACTACAGAACAAATTTTAACTCTGAGGCATATTTTTGAGAAATCTTGGGAGTGCAGCAAAATCTTGGGAGTGCAGCAAAGTCTACACATGCTTTGTCGACCTCTTCGAGAAAGCATGCGACGGGGTTCCCCGTAAAATGCTTTGGGGTCCCCTAAGCGTCCCATGCTATGGGGTGAAGCCACTGAATTCCTGCTCAGAAGTTTGTGTCCGTGTCGGTAGAGTTAAATCACGACCGTTCACCGTTGTTGTTGGACTCCGACAAGGGCGTGTGCAGTCACCACACCTTTTCATAGTCTTTGTGCATTGAATAGACCAGCTATGTCCAACCCGCGGCCCACCTGCGGCCCTGTCGAAGGTTTTGTTCGGCCCAGTTTAGGTTTTCGCTGTGGTGAAAGTATCCTACGCGACAATTTGTCCTTATTTTGATGATTGTGAATTTGACATTTTCGTTGCAGGTGGTACCCAGTGCCACTTTGTCACGTCTTTTACCATTGCAGTTAGGATTCGAAAGCTTTCAGGATATTAGCTTTAGCTGAATTAGGTTTGCTAAGATCAAAGCAAGCCATTCATGTGCGGCCCTCATTAATGTGTTATTAAATGTGCGGCCCTGGTTAAGATAGTGACATAGTTTTTGACTCAGTAAGCCATTTGGGTTAGATATAGCTAGAATAGAAAATTACAGTCGAGTCGACGAGGGTGTCACAGCTGGGAACTGCAAGATCAACCGTTTAATTTTTGCAGACGATTTGGTACTGCTAGTATCTTTTCAACAGGGCCTTCATCATACACTTGATCAATTTTTTGCTGCGTGCGAATGAGCCGGAATGAAAATCAGCACTAAAAATACCGCGGTATGATGTCTCTCTAGAAGCCCAAAGCACTGTATGCTGCAAGCGAGCGGCATTACACTGCAGCAGGTAAAAGGTTCAAGAATCTATGAGTGGTATTTATGTCACGAGTGACGGAAGGTGGATCGAGGAGGTTGAAACACGGATTGGTAAAGCAAACGCTGTTCTGGGTGAGCTTCATCGCTCTGTGGTCACGAAACGGGAGCTTTCAAACACCGCAAAGCTGTCAGTTTTTAGATCGGTCTGTGTTCCGATCCCTACCTATGGTAATGAATCTTGGTTAATGACCGAAAGCATATTATCTCAGTTGCAAGCAGCAAAATGGGATTTTGCGAAGAGTGCGAGGTAACACAAGGGTGGTACCGAGGTTAGATGGCGCTCGGGGCAAAAAAGAAGTTTAGCGCCCCCATGTTCGAACCTAAGGTCTTTTGGAAATAAATGTCGTGTAATGAAGGAAAAACGCGGGTCATTGTTGGGACTTTTTGTTGCCCTTAGTGATTCGGAACACGAGGCATTCTACCCCCTTGTCCCCGTCGTTACTCCCCTGGTGTGACACTTCCCAACAAAATGGGCAGATGTGAAATTCCCAGAGCCCTGAATGTTGAACCACTGCTCCGAATTGACAGATCACAGCTACTCTGTTTCGGTCGTGTGTCCAGAATGTCCCACAAAAGACTGGCGAGGCACGTTCTGCTGTCTAAACACACGGGAAAGCAGCCCAGGGTCGTCCAAGGCCTAGTTGGGGTGACTACATCTCCGACTTTGCTTGGGCCGTCTTGTTGTGGAGCCAGCAGAATTACGTGAAATTGCTGTTGACTGTGAGGTATTCCAAGTCCTCCTAGAGCTGCTGCCCAGTGACTTCCCTAGAGGAAAAGCGGGCATGAAAATAATTGAAATGAATAACATTTGCCTTCTTTTGTTTGTTCATTGGTGTTTAAAAGTGCTTAGCAAGCGAGTGAGCAAGCTCCTTAGACGGCTAGAATTGATTAATGCGAACGTAGAGACGGCTAGAAATGATTTGTCTATAGTTTATGAAACCTTTCACAGGAAATAAGATGTAAAAGCTGTTTCTGGTAAGTTCAGGTAGCGCCGTTTGTCGCTCTGTGTTCATTAAACGAGAGTTTCCAAACACCGCAAATATGTCACTTTTTAAATCGGTCTTTGTTCCGATCCTTATCTATAGCCATAAATCTTGAGTTATGACCGAAAGAATATTAACTCAGGTGCAAACGCCAGAGAGGGGATTTTTGCGAAGACTCCACGATGTGACACAGGTGCGTCAGGGCCGTCGCCAGCGGGGGCCCCCCATTCGAAATATGTGCCCCCTGTTTTATGTTTGGCCCCCGGATGCTGCATATATCCAATATTTTATTTAAAAAATATGCCCCCCTTGTGCTTGTTGGCCTCCCTGCTGCGAATTCCTGGCGACGGGTCTGACCGGCGTACTGAGATTAGATGGCGGCAAGAAACAAGTTTGGCGCCCCTTTGTTCGAACCTAAGGCTTTTTGGAAGTAAATGTACTGTATTGAAAAAAAACTTGCGACATGGTTTGGCTTTCGGTGCCCACCAGTGATTCGGCGCCTGGGGCATTGTGGCCCTCTAGTTACGCCCCTGGTGTGACACTTCGCGACAAAGTGCGCAGCTGTGAGATTTGCAGAGCCCTGAATGTCGAACCACTTCTCCGAATTGAGAGATCACAGCTACGTTAGTTCGGCCATGTATCCAGAATACCTCACGAAAGACTAGCGAGGCAAGACCTGCTGGCTAAACACACGGGAAGGCGGCCCAGGGGTCGTCCAAGGCATAGGTTGAGTTATTGCATCTCCGGCCTTGCTTGGTCCAGCCTTGGCGTGGAGCCAGCAGAACTATCTGAAATTGCTGTTGACCGTGAGGTTTTCCAAGTCCTCCTAGGGCTGTTGCCCCCGCGACCCTCCATAGAGGAAAAGCGGGCATGAAAATGAATGAAATTATTAACATTTACGGTATTTAGATTATTCACCGGTGTTTAAAAGTGCTCAGCTAGTGAATGAACAAGTTCGTTAGGCGTCTAAAATAGATGAATACTAACGTAGTGACGACTACAAATGATTCGCCTACAATTCCTAACACGTTTCACAATAAATAAGATGTAAAAGCTGTTTCTAGTAAGTTCAGGTACCGTCATTGTTGCGTCAGCGTCATAATGCGGGCCGCGGGTTACCTTATAAGACCCCATTTGGCTCACGGAGCAATTTGAGTTTCAGACCCCTGGTATAACACCTCCTTTTATCCATAAAGCCGTAAACAAATTAAAGAGACACTCTTATACTCTACAAGAGCAGTGACCCGACATGAATGTCGACATTTTTCCGACCTTCTTTCATACCTTTCCAATGCATGCATTGTGATGTCAAATGTTTGGTTGATGCTCAGTTCCTACGTTGATATATGTTTCGTGCGTTTATTTTATGTGTGGACCTGGACATACCTACAGTAGTATGATGGTGGTTGTAGACCTCGGTGATTATCTCTTGCTACCACTTATGGTTCTGCGCAGGTCTTGAGTGATCTTGAAATATGAAGATTATAATAATAAAATTTTTTACAGTTACGGATGTGTTAGTACTAATTTGTTAATTATTTATGCATCCCTGATTGCAGTTGCCTGCAACGGCCTCTCGTTGCTTTTCTCGGTTTAATTTCGTAGATTATAGTCTGAAGGTACTCATCCTCGTCATTTCTATTTCGCGCCACATGCGGCTACTTGTTGTAGTGAATGCTGCAATACTGAAAAGTGATTGGCAACATTTTCCGTGTACATTCTTATTATCGAGAAACCTTAAGGCAGAGGGGGATCAAGAGGGAGCGATTGGGCCGATCGACCCCCCAAAAAAAACATACGAAATTAACTTTATTCATCATGACTTTGCACAATTCGGAAACAGCATTCGCGACATAAGGTCATATTGCGGTTCATCGTTTTGCCAAGCAGTGTTGCGAAATACATACACTTCATCTCTCCTACAGTAGTGAGCCCGTACTGGGGCCTACAAAATATTACTGAAACCGCCTCCCCCTTGTTTTACTGGCTAGATCCATCCCTGCCTTAAGGTTGTCGTCAGTGCTCCTCCCGCAGCAGTGGTTGCACGAATTACTTTCATAGAAATTTTTTCCAGGAAAAGAAAACAAGGAAAAGGCGTGCATCACAAGCATTTTCCTTATCACCCCAAACCAGTGTTTTCCAAACCTTTTCTGATGGCGCAACAATTGTAGGTCTTGTACTGTCACATACCATCTTGTTACAGGAAAACTCAATCTGCCAAATATCATTAACTCAAACGTTTGGAAAACCAGAATTGACACCAACTCAACATGGACAAAATGGCTGTGAGAAATTATAATGGTCATTTTTAGAAACTAACAAGGGAAGTAGGCTACACAAAAATTTAGGAATGTATTAACAGAACCCTACAAGTAAAAACTGTAGCTGTGAATATATTTTTTGTGAGGAAAAAAAGAAATTAGTCCTTTTGCGTGTCACGTTGAAGGCATTCGCGTTGGTACGCCTACCACAGTTTGAGAACCACTGCCCTAACCTGACTAGGAAGAAAATGCGGAAGACGTTTCATGCCGAACTTGCAAAAAAATGCTGGAGGTATCTGGTGCAATGAAAGCATGGCAAGGTGTCTTGGAATCTAATGAATCGCCACTTGTTGTATAGATGAAAGTGAAAAACTGATATCTTAGATAAACAATATCTCGAAGTTACTACAAAAACTTTAAGGACCTCCAAAGACACTTTAGTGGCACTATAAAGGCATTTTTTGGCAATAAATCGGCGACCTACTGCACAGGATAATTAAAGAAAACGTCATACGTCATCAGGGGTGAATCCAGCCGGTAAGGTTAGGGGTTGATTTCAATAATCAGTTTTTTTTAAGGAAAATGTTAGGTACCCGATATGGATCTTAAGGGACGCGATTTATCTGATTCTAGGGACCCGGATATCTCTGACTTTAGGGACCCAATGATAATATTTGTGATTCCAGGGACCCGATTTTCAATTCTGGGGACCCGAATCGGGTCCTCAAAACGCCTTAAAAAAAACATGATAATATTTGCCAGTCAACTCTCATTATGGATTCACTACGGTAAGAGAGATGGCGTTTACTTCACAATACTGCTGTGACAAAAACAATGGACGGCAAAATGGCCTTTAAATCGCGAATGTTGTTTTCCAAGCTGTACGAAATTATTGTGAATAAAGTTACTTTCGTATGTTTTGTGGGAGCGATCGCCCCAATCGCCCGCCTCGATCCGCCCTTGAGCGTCATGATGCGTCTTAAGTTTTTTTCCAGAAAAACACAAAAAATTTGGGTTCTGTCTATCAAAAGGAATCCTTTGGCAGCAACGAATAAGACACTATGAGCTTACAGAGAGCATGTTTCGCCTGCTAAGTAGGCATCATCAGCTCTTATTGCAATATAATATATTTACTTTGAGTGTTTTTCACAGATCCCCATAACGTCAAAGGAACCTCCTAGTGACGTCAAACTGCCTAAAAATGTCAAATCCTAAATAATCCATTTTTTTACAACAAAGTGCACGATCTTTTGAATCTAACGATGCGTTCATTGACTTTTACGCATGATCAATCGGTGAGTCATCAACGAAATTGCTTGAATGCCACGTACGTGTCTTTAGCGGTCCTTCAGCGGAATCCCGCGGATCAAACAAAACAAAAATGAAAAACACCATGAGCCTGATTTGCAATGTTTCAAAGATGTACAAGACGTGCCAGCGCAGTCCGTCACATGCCTATGATCGCACAACCGGGAAGTGCTTGAAGAACTTTGCGACGCACAAGCAACAATAGAGCGAACCTGTTCGAACGGGATATCTCTAATTTTGCTTGCCTAATGCACTGGTTGACTTCGCGTTTTTCCATTGCGTGTTAGCATCTCCCATAAGGAGCCTCAACAAAGAGGACATTCCCTGCGGGCGCATTACCACGAATATAGACGAATTCGAAGAAACACATTCACGGACGTTTAACCACAGCCTCTTTGAAACGTGCTTCCCTTCCGCGGTTAATCCCGTCAGGAGCTTTTAACTCTGCTACAAACTTGTTTACAAATCGCCGCGCAGCTCAAACAAGGGCTCAGGCTAACCTCTGCAATGGAGCGGAGCACACGCGCCGACGGTTTAGTGGTCAAAGAAATCAGCAGCGCGTTCACAGACAAGCGCAACAACCTTTCGTACACGGTGGAACGTGGAAGAACGAACGTTAGCTTTGCACGAAAATTGTTAAACGTTTATGTGGACCTCTGCAGCAACGAGCAACAAATACATCGGGCAGACAATGAAATGCATGTCATCAACATAGCTCTAGTCGATGTGCGATTTTCAAAACAAATGCTTTGGACAAATTATAAATGCTCGCATTTCCTTCCAGATCGCAACGATACATACAAACTTCAATAAAAACACATTTCTTCAAGCAGGTAATGAGAATAAGGCTTTCTGAAGGCACTCGCTTATTGTTTGCTTGTCTTGTATTGCAGTGAAAAGCATTTAGTTGCGACAACCAGTAGACATATTACTTGACCAAAGTAATAATGACATAAATGTGATCATCGCGATATTTGGCGAAGCACTGAACTATCTTTCAGTGCAAAAATCTGCGAGTTTAGTGACAACCGTAATTATAACCAGAGGTGACTTTACGTGTGGGGGGGGCCCGAGGCAAGAACAAAAAGGGGGCCCTTTGGTCACGTCATCATATTCAGCCAACAGTGATAAGCACTTTTGATCAGGCCTAAGATACGGCCACCCACGGATACGTTTCTTAGACTACGACATGACTGACACAGCAGAAGGAGAAAATGCAAAAAGGTGTTCATGATACACAACTTTGAAAACACTGAGAGTTAGGAAGACAAGGCTGGCAACACAACACATAAAAGTTAGGCAAAAGCAAGTTGGCATCGTCCCCACTTGTTTATTTTCGCGCCCCATTTCTCTGCATTCACCATCAATAAACTACAACGTTTACCCCTTTGAAAGTTTCACACTTTCCCCCTTAGAAAAATGTTTGGTAGTTGGTATCATCCGTTTGTTGACATTCATGACTTTATAGGAATCCATGAAAGTATAAACAACAACCAAGAAGATTTAAAACACTAAATTTATTTTAAATTTCATCCTTTTAACTAAAGAACATAGCATACAAATACATTCAACCTGAGACTCGTTTTGGAAAGCTTTGAGGCTAGATGAGTCAAGTATGCCTTCATTTTGCATTGACACTAGTTGTTTGAACAATGAGCAAAAGTAGGAAATAATTCATCATATACGTTATGGCAAACATTTCTGTTAGGGGTCCCTCTGAAAAGAAGGTACTCACACATTACAGTTGTCTTTCGGGTCCCCTGTGAAAGCAAGGTACTTACACATTACAATTGCTATTGGGAATCCCCTCAAAAAACAAAGTACTTACTTATTACAATTGCTGTTGGGGGCCCCTTTGAAAACAAATTACCTTCAAATTGCAGTTGCTGTTAGGGGCCTCTTCGAAAGCAAAGTACCTGCACATTACAGTTTCTGTAGGTGGGGCCATTTGAAAGAAGAGTACTTATTTCTGATCTGCTTTGCAATACAATATATGAGTGGATAATAAGTTTTTCAAAAACAAATAAGGAAAATTTATGCGCGTAAAAACTCAAAGGGGGGGGGGGTAAAAAGGGGGGCC
>Ga0210059_1008162_pt1 | contig 16577 bp, 8 predicted proteins | sample Ectturendosymbi2_FD_188042 | JGI IMG/M metagenome (GOLD analysis project Ga0210059, IMG submission 188042) | Ecteinascidia turbinata endosymbiont from Florida, USA - Sample 2 (SPAdes) (version 2) | ecosystem: Host-associated > Tunicates > Ascidians > Unclassified | place: Key West, Florida...
TCCTCCCATCGCTCCTGCTTCTTCTTCTGCCCGAGCCAAGATAGTAGGGACGAAGCAGCTCTATCAGAGTCAGTCCCCACCGCAGCTCTATCAGATTCAGTCCGGAGGTGGCAATCTCTCAACGGATTCATGTGTGAGAAGGCAATATCGCTTCCAATCAGCCTTGCGAAAGTTCCAACGCTTCACCGGATCGCTATGGGCAGGAAGCCTGAGCTTCGGTGGCGTTATGAGGGAAGCCCGACGTTGTGACCGCGGGAACTTTCCTAGAACACATCTGTCCGGCCGTCGGCTGTCCTGGCTGAAACTCGCGAAGGCCAAGTTTGGGTTGGTGCCGACGTTCCACCGGTGAGAGGAGAGATAAGAAGCTGGCTGTTGCCTTTGGGTTATACAACAGCCCAAGGTTGTTGGATGTTGCCCAGGAGTCCAGGCTCTCACCGTCAGGGGATGTTCTGTTGTAACTCCAGTTGACGTGCTGGCAGTTGAAGTCACCAATGTACAGACTGGGGTGTGGGAACGTCGTTATGGCCGTAGGTGTGAATCGCAAGCGTGGATGTTTGTAGAAGTTAATGATCTTTTATCCTGCAAGGTCTACGCACAACCACTCAGTCTCTGATTGATCTGGAGACTGATAGACCAGTGACCATTCCAACCGCTCATGGACAAACGTGGCAATCACTAGTTTGTCTGCAGTTGTGCAGTGGGTCTCCTGTAGGACGATGATGAAAGCCTTGTTCTTATAGGCTATAGCTGCTCAATGACAGAGGTCTTGTCTGCAGTAAGCCCCTCCGTGCTCAGCTGGAAAAGACACTTCTGATACAAGAACAGCAACCCGAGATTAATGTAGACAATTTTTCCATCCCTTTATACCTCTTCAATACGTATATTGTTAGGTCAAATGTTTGGCTGATGCTCAGTTCTTATGTTGATACATGTTTCATGCATTGTTGTTGGTGATGGGTGTTGACGTAGACATATGGTGCTGGTTGTAGTACTTATTTGTTAAAAAAATTTGCATCCTTCGCTTCCAGTGTTCTGTAAATGGCTCTTGCTGCTGGTCTTGGCTTGTTTTCGTACATTATGATCTCACGTAGGTTTTGTTTTCGCATTTTCTGCATAGCTGTTGGTCCTGCTTTTACTCTTAGCGATTTTGACAGGGTTGGCGGTCTTGGCAGTGGCGGATTAAGGGAGGTGCTGACTGGGCTGCAGCCAGGGGTCCCCAACATTTAGGTGGCCCCCAACCCCTAAGTTGGCTAAAAAGTTTAATATGTGAGCAATACACAATACGCTGCAAAAATATACCATCGCCAAATGGAACTAATAAGTAGGCGTTCTGTGCTCACTCACTGAAATTGCTTCGTTGACATAAAAGTAATTGATTCTTTGGCGCGTAATCTGGCCGACACTCACTAACAAGTTAGTACCCCAAGTTCTAAAAAAGTAAGGTATTCCATCCGCTTGTCTTACTTGGGTTTCCGATGCGCATGCGGTATCCACATCACTGGAACACCAGTCATGCAGACAGCCCGAAGGAAGTTGTCAACTTGTTAAGTGGCGTCAAGTCTCAACAATGATGAAAGTAACTAGATTTTAGCTTAGGATAGTAAATCATGGTGCTATAAGGCAGGACTGCCAGAGTTGGTACATACGCCACGTGTACATCCTCGTGTACTTTCATGTATTGTATTTGTGTGTTCTTTGTTACTGCGATCCATGTTTGAAGTCTAGCGCGTTGCGTATGGAAGTGAAGACCTTACGACTGACACAATACCAGTTGCGATTCTAAGGGGGGACCTGGGTGGGCCATGGCCCCCCAGATTTTTGCTTGGCCCCCCGTTTGTCTCCCCAGTTTTTTCTTAATTTCCTGTTTAAGTTCGTTTGGTTGATATATTAGGTTGGTCAAAGGCGTTTTGTAAAAATATCAGCCATTTCGTCAACAGCGCCAGATCTAAGCTGTGTCGTAATTCGTAAGCGGCACAGGGAATACAGAGATAATGAGTATTGTTACGCCACAATTCATAATTTCCCAGTATTTTCGCTGATTCGCTACATTTTGGTGTGTGTGACGTGATAATCGCACCAAGGATTGCATAAACAGCTGCAAATAAACTTCGCTGAAGCAACTGTTCTGATAAGATTCACTACAAGAGTCAATATAATTTGAGAAATTCTGCATTAGTTCTTTTTGAAGTTATGGCAAATTATTTATGTTCACAATACCGGCTTCAGGCACTGAATTTCAAAATACCGGCCTTTTTCCGGCATCTGCTAAATCAGAAGTAAAATACCGACCATCTGGCAACCCTACACATATGAAGCAGATAACTTTCCGCCAGCAATATTCTAAACGATAATTTAGAAACCCTCTTGCCTGCATTCAATATTTCCCAAATCCACGATAAACTGTGTTGTTATTTTTAAAGGTCGGGTAACTAGAGTTGTTTATGACGACACACAACAGGCGTTGCGCCGATCCTGCGTGAAATTTAGTCAGACAGTGGTCGTGGTGTTGAAAAACTCATTTTGAAACCAAGAAACAGTCGCAGAAGTGGAAAGATTGATCTTTAGTGCATTTCAGTGTGAGATGGATCTGGATTAAATTACTGTCAGCAGATCGTTGCTTGTCCCAGTAGCAAAACGTTTGTAAACGCGTTAAGAATTGGTTTCAGTTAATTTATCTCAATTTATCCTGGCTGCTGTATCGCGTTCTGCTGCCTTGTGTATACGACTTCTAAACATCTTACGTAAGTGGTTCGTGACTGCAGCTTCAAGTCTACCCACATGTCCTGCAACCCCATAGAATTTTGTACAGATTTTCCGTAATGATTCAGAAGCAATTCTTTAGTGTATTTCAGCTCTTTGCCCCGGAGGTCAAACATTTCCATCATAAACACACTTGAAAGAATTCGGAAATCATATTCGTTTAGTGAAAATGATTTAAAACGTGATATAACTTTGGCAAGTTTTTCAAAAATGAAATTAGAGAAAACATTTCCCAGAAATTCCATGACAATTCCATGACCAGTGAAAGATTGGGTAACACTGACATACTTTAAACTGAAAGGTACCAGCTAAACAATAGATTTAGGTGATTTCGTTGATGTATTTGACAGTCGACATTGATAAGACAAGGATTAAGTTACATTGAGGTGATGATATAAAATTCTAATGTAGACTGCAGGGATCTGTGTGAGAAATACATTGCCCATTCTCCATGTGTCTGAATCTTTTTAGGTTTAGAGTTAGTGCGTCTTTCGCTAATGACAAGACAGTCATAAATCAACGCAGAGTTGAAAAGTCAGCTTTTGAGGATCAGTCAGAGGAAAATTCAGTGTGAATAATAAGATGAACGACTTTGTTGGGAATATTCTGCAAAATAAGTTTTACGCCTATTGTTACATCTTGCTATCAGGTACACGCCGATGCACACCTATCTGCGGCGCTGCTATGTAACTTAGGTACAACTGATGCCGAAACTTCGCTGCTGTTAACTGCATACTGCATTGAATAGTCCTCACCCATTAACGCTGCACACTCGTGATAGTAGTTGTTATGGTTAACATTGTTATGGTTGCACTACAATCACAAAATGTCCATAAGTTACCACAAAAAAAACAGTTGGTAGTCACCAATCCGTTGGTCGATGGAATTTTTTGTGCGTTGTAGTAAGAATATCTTGACGCACTGTGACCGGATTTCACCGTTTACTTCGACTGAATTAAATCAAGTTTGAAGTAGTCGTCGGTATATGCAAACGCCTGCTTTCGTTTGGCAACGATAAACTAAGACGGTGAAAGTTTAGATAACTGCAGTGTACATCAGTGCATTTCAACCTTTTTGTCATCGCGGAACCCCTGATATACTTTCCCGTTTATCATGGAACCCCAAAAATTGAAAAAACACGAATTGCTTGTAACAAAACAAATATGTCGTTATTAGACACTTCAACATATAAACAGTTATTACAGAAGTTAAAAATCAAGGAATGTAATGACTTCGTTTTTCTTGCATTTATGAAATTTATCGGCTACATTCAGAATTTGCTCATCCGGCAAAAAGAACTGGTATCTGAAATATGTGCTGTTCCATTTTCTATCTTTGTAATTGAATTACATTTGGTCCGCTTGGATTAGGCCCCTCTTTTACATTTGAACTACATTGTTCATTACCGTGGGCACCTTCGCTGCTGTTATTATTTCGCTTCACATAGGAAAATATGCTATTTTGCTTCATCTGGCTTGACTTGATGGTAAAACATTGGGTTTCACATTCTTTTTACTTCATTCCCACAAAGGTAAACACGGGGACGCCGGAACAGCGGTGCGACAGGGGGGCAGTAAAAGAGTTGAGGGAATGGAAACTTGTACAAGCAACACCGTTGACCTCAAAAACAATAGGGGAAATTATAGAAAACCATTCTGAATTTCATGGGTGCGCAAATAGATGCAATAAATTTGTTGCAAGTGGATCTTGATCAACCATAACATCGCCTATGATTCTGTTATGAAAAGGCACCTCCGCCCCTGTTTCCCCCATTTTTAAAAGGGCAGGGAAAATATCCCGGTCATTTCACCACTCTCCGGCGTCTCTGAAACTACCTATGATGCTCCTATGTAGGGGCACCTGTGCCCCCTTGCCCCCCTTTCAAAGGACAAGGGGGGCAGTGCCCCCGTCAAGCACCCCGTTCCTGCGTCGCCGGTTGAACAGCATCTCTGGTCTGTGGCTCAGTCTACTCTCTGCGAGACTCACGCTAAATGTACTTTCTACTGAGACCACTCTTCTGTGAACTGCACATCGGCAACGTCGTACAACTGTGATGCAACAATGACGTTCTTCTTAATTGCACAACAATGAACAAGTGACGCAACAACTGCCAATATTTCTTTTTCTGGATATGCACTCAACCTCCTCTATAACTAACTGGTCCACTCGGAGTCTGAATGAGGCACGTTGATCTAAAAAAATCATAATGACGCATCAACATACTGAAGCAAAAAATCATTTCCCCTGAAAAACGAGTAACCCTCACAGAACCCTTGAAACTCACGGAACCGCACTGCATGTTCTGCGGAACCCTAGGGTTCCGCGGAAACCCTGCTGAAGAGCACTGGTGTACGGTAGATAACAACTTTCCACTTAAGCTACCGACCACACTACCTCAAAGGTATAAATGCCATGTGGAACAGTAGAATTTTTCAATTCTTCACGCTGGCTGGGTGCATTTAAATCGCTGTACGAACAAAAATGTCGATCATATAAAGTTGATTTTAAAAAAAGTATTGTTTGATGGCATTAAAGCAAGCGTCTTTGCCCTAGCGCTTGCGGACTCATCCAGAGCTTTCCGTGGACTCAAACGAGTCCGCGGCCTCGGGTTGGGAAACACCGCTCTAGTGAATAATAACGCTAGTTCACATTTAACGATATTCACAAGCCTATGGTGGGTTTGATAGGGTTATTCATAGCAACTTAAACTTCAAAACAATGAAAAATCACCTTGCAAGATAGACATTTATGTTGGCCCCCCTATTTTTCCATGGCCCCGCAGTGACCCCCCCACTTTTTTAATTCTAGAATCGCCACTGCATAATATACAATGTCAACTGGTAGTTTAATACCAATTTTGGTACTATTCACTACCAAGATGAAAGTTTATGGACATTTTGGTACATAATACTTTTATGTGAACCGCCAATATTTCGTAAAATTCTTGATAACTGACTTAAAACAGAAAAAACGCAATAATAAAAAGAAAAGTCGGCAGATATCGAGTTACTTAAAACGTTAACTGAAAATAAGAATTAAGCCGTATCAAGCACGTCTTAGTTCTGTTTACATTTCCTTCACGTAACTCTATGTTTGCTCACGCTAAACTCAATGACTCATTCGACTTAAGACTTTAGTAAGTCGTAAGATATGCTTTTGGTTAAGAATTTTGTTGAGTGCCATTTTATATCCTAAGTGCAGTAGAAAAATGAAAGCAATTCAGTGATGTTATGACTTACGAATCAACGTAAAATCATACGTATTAAGTGAAAGTGAGTTTCCACGACAGTTATTGATAAGTGAGTGCAAGCTCTTGTTCTTACTAATGGTCTTGCTGACTTGTCAATGATTGTGAACAGAAAAATGAAATACTGAATTGCAATGAGTACAATTATTATTTTTTTACCATAACAATTTAGGACATATCAAACTGGCCTATTATGGTAGGTAATGTTTGGTTAAATTTTGGTTAGGTTAGTTTTAAGGTTAGGATAGTGTTATTTTGGTCGGGAATCTGATTTGGAAAGCTGATTTTTCTGAAAATAATTTTTAAAGAAAATTTTATCAACCTCAGAATTGTCATTTGGATATATATATATACATACAGTGGAACTCCGCCAGCACGACCACCCACTGAACGGCACTTAATTGGTCGTGTTCGCGGGACTGGGGTGGTCGCGTCACACTTGCATTCCTCAAGGTTTCATGTATGCTATTATCGTGATCACTGATCACTTCATTTCTGCAAGTCTTTCCTTGATTGAAAGTTATTTGCCTTTGTCTTACGTGGTGCCTGAACCTATCGTTACTGTACTATAAAACCACACAACAGAAAAAGTCGATATCGGCAGTACAAATTCCAGAAGAGTTTACAGTATAAGTTTGTTCATGTCACATTGGCATTTACTGCGCTTGCACTCACGCCTGCATCCCTGTATCCACGATGCTTTAGGATCAAGACAACGTAATGCTGCTGACAGGTTACCAGTTTTCCAACGTAAGGATACCGATAGAATATGGTCGTCGTGTTACGCGGTGTTCGATTAGCAGTTTTGTAACAACTGGACTTTGGCCGCGGTCTGGATACCGGGGTGGTCGCTTTCGTGAAACAAAAGGTAATGCATTAGCATAGGGAAGACAGCGTTAAGTGGTCGTGATAGCGCGGTGGTTGTCGACGGGAGCCACTGTATATTCACAACATTCCACTGGTGTTTTTGTGAACATTTATCGATATGGTTTCAAGCCTCCAGCAAGAAATAGAGACTTGAAATCAAAATGAATTTTGTTCATATTGTGGCGTCATATTAGTTAACGATTCGTTTTTTTTTGCTCAAGCTTATTGTGTTTCAATAATACAAATACTTCAGTCCTTATTAACGACAGTTTTATATATATATAGAAAGGGCCCCTTTCTAAGTTTCAGCCAGGGGCCCCACACAACCTTAATCCGCCCCTGGGTCTTGGTTTTGCTTTTGACGTCTTTTGCGCCACAGAGTCTTTTGGTTTTGAATTGCTAGCATTGCCAAGTGTTGCTTTATTTTTTGACTGAAGATGGATTTAAGAATAATCCGAAACGTCTCAAAATAAAATATGTATGGTTTTTTGAAGGCTGTTTTAGTGTTGATGAAACAGTTTTGTTTTACAAGAAGCAAACGATCAGATTTAGGCTAACATGTCAAGATACTGTAGATTTAGAACAGTGTTTCCCAACCTTTTAAAGGACACTGACTATTTTCGGACCAGTATAAATCTTTGCGGACTCAAGATAGACTAAAATTACGAGAATAATGCAAACACTAGTTTTAGCAAAATTGGTTTATGGTCCACATTCACAGATTTCAATGAGAATCATGTCTCTGAGTTTTTTCACGTTTGTCGAAATATCGGCTTGTGGTCATCAACACACACCTGTACAGGGCCGGCCTTAAGTCTATGCAACCGATGCAGCTGCCTTGGGCCCCGCGCTTCTGGTGGCCCCGCGCCATAGTGTTTGGGTAGATCGTCCATTTTTGCCAGATCCCCTTGCGCTCAAGAATTCAGTAGAAACGGCCTAAATATCTCATTGCTAGCAAAAAATGTTCTCGTTTTAACCAACGATGAATTTCCTCTATTATCGAACATTATCAAACGTGCTTAATACTTTCGTGGTAGGGGTTTAAGTCTGCGCTCCACCATGTCCCACTGTTTATGGATGGAGCATGGTTGTTGAAAGTGCCAGTTAAGACTGCAGTGGACCTACAGTCAATGTGTGGTGATTCAAATCGCAATGAATTCAAATCGCAATGAATTTCTGTTGCATTAACTTTAATGGCATTTCTGCTAACGTTCGAAAGATCCTTCTGTTTTGGACAGTTTTTGGTTGGTTTCGGATCATCTGCATTTTGACAATGACCTGCAGTTTTTCTTCATGGCAGATTTTAACATAGATCTCGGCGACATTGACACAAACGACAAAAGATAAAAGGTTGAACCCAGACGAAGACCTCCTGTTCGAGTCCGAAGACTGCAGCATTTGGCCATTCAACCAGCAGCATCATGTGTTCTGTGTTACATTCGTCGGCTTGGTCTGCACTGGACATTGACCCGTGTCAAACTGCCTGGGCAATAGGTTAATAGCTGTTGAGTAGCAACGCTCGTTGTGCCAAAATTATTGTTGGTCGTTGTTCTGAAACAATTACAGGCTTGGCCTTCGCTTTGGTAAAAATGCAGTGCTTCACGATTTGCTTATAGACTTTCTATTCACTGTGTCCCGGCCTCAAGACATCTTCATTTGTGATAATGCATAACTCTTTTGAATCGCAATCCACAATAAACGGTTGTTAACTCTTTTGAATCGCAATCCACATTAAACGGTTGTTATGACTCTGTGCATTACTGCTGGCGGCAATATTACCCCTGGTCAGAAACTATACTGTAGCTTGTAGGAAATTACCAAGGCTAAGCTTGAAATCCCATCTAATCGCAAATTATGTTTTTTGCCTTCAAACGCCCATCAAAAGTAATCCAAAAATCTGCAAAATTGAAAGTTTTTTTATTTTTTTTGCTGTCTGGCGACTGTGGTGAAATGACTAAATATTGTTTAGAATCCACATTATAAAAAATGCCGAAAAGAAAGCGTGACATATGAGAAGATAAAAACAGCGAAGGAAAGTGAATTAAAGCGTGTCAGCTGAGCAATAAGAAATTTAGTGTTAAGAAGAATAGTAGCCTACCAAGATTGAGGAATCAGATAGTAAGTCACTAAGTTCCTTGAAGGATCAAGATCTGCACCATCTTCCTGTGTCTCTTGTGCCAGCGTCTGAACAAGCTACACCATCTTCTAACCTTGGACCAACAGTGCATGCATAGGTGGATCCAGGGGGAGGCTAAAGGGGCTGAATCCCTCTAAATTTTTTCAGATGTGTATTTTCATCGATGGTTCCCGACAGACAAACGTCCATCGGGGTGATTTTTTTGTATAGCCTTCATATAAATCATTTCTTGCACAGGAATAGGGACGAAAATATTAAATGCAAAGCTTCTTTTGCTGAATTTCGACAGTCTGAATGTGTTTATTTCACTATATAAATGAAATTTCTAATAAGCAAGTTTTTATATAAAAATATGGTCCAAATGTTATATAAATACGTAAGAGTTTACATAAAGTTTTTACATTACACATACGTTATACAAACCGCACGTACATAGCCAGGGGACCATGCCCTCTCCGAATTTTAGAATATCTAGTCGTTTTGTGCTTTAAGAGGCAGCATCTCAAGCAATATACTGTTGCTCGCCTAGGTGGCATTGCTCGCTGGCCATGCCACTGCGCACGTAAGTATTTAAACTCTTGTTTCAGTTGGGTAAGATTGGGCTTCTTGTGGACAAAAGATAAATAAGCAGCAGGCTCAGAACCGTCATTAGAAAGTTTTCAATTGAGGGGCTTTGCGTTTGTGCGAGAGAGGTTGACATTCTGAAAATTGACAAAAACTGCACTTATTTATAGTGTTTCATGGTTCAATTTGGGGGCTTGGAGCTTTGTTTGGGGGAGCTAAGCCCACCAAAGACTCCCCGTGGCGACGGGTCTGAGCAGACTGTGGACAAAAGTCGAATGAGCTGCAGGTCATACTATTTTTCTTACAGCTTTTATGAATCAGTGCAGCTCATGTTATTACTGTATTTAAGCGAAGGCATTAAAATTACGCTACAACGGACTTAACAATGCAGTTAACTACAGGCTAGGTTAGAGCGCTCAGTGACAGCGTAAACTCCAAAACAGCAACTTAACCGTAAAACGTAATCTACATGTCTGGTGCGCTAAAAATGAAGCGCGTTAGATTAGCTGTAGTCTGTGCTGATGAGTACTGATTAGCATCAGACCTGCCAACATGGGTGCAGTGCGGTGGGAACGGCGTTCCCACACCTTTTTGCACTGGTAACATTACTTGAAAATTTAGATTTTTCATTTCAATTTCTAAGTGTAGCGCCTGGAGCAGCGCATACGAACAAATGACAAGTTATTTCGTGTATAGTACCGTAGCACTAAAGTGAAACAGGAAGATCGAGTGTGGAAATTCTTGTAGGTGAATCAGTCTTAACCATTATTGCCGTTCCCACACCTCATTTTTTAGCAATACACCCCTGCCTGCCAGCAACAAGTTTTAGACAAAAGTTCAGCTCAGCACGAAATCAGATGCTTTTTTGTCAACCAACATTTTGCTATCTCTAATAATTTTTTTCAATCTACTGCACAGTATTTCTAAAATTGCGTTACTTCGATATAGTCGCGTTTCGTACAAAAAATTAAATGTATGAGAACTTGGTCATTGACTCACTGCAAACTTCACGTTTCCAAATATTGTCTGATCATTTTCAATGCCTTTATGATGCAATAAACACCTTCCAGGGCAAAGTTCCAGCATCATTATTGATTTCGAGTTTTTTGGTATGTTTGTCTCTACGCGTACCCCAAGCGTTTTTTGGGGGGGAGGGAAAGTTGCACTTGTTTTCGAAACAATATACCTTTTTTCGACCTTCAAGTTATTTTCTATGGTCAAATGACTTCGATAATCAACAGAACTTTGTTTTAAATAGTTTGTGATTGATATTTTGCCACTGATGGGCAGGTATTTTTGTAAACAAGCTTCGCCATTTTGGCTAGACAATCGTGATGTGCGTAACGAGGTTAGACGGCGCCTGGGGTAAGAAACAAGTTAGGCGCACCCATGTTCGAACTTGAGGTCTTTCGGAAGCAAATGTACTGTTTTGAAAAAAGTGCTTATGACATTGTTGTGATTTTTTGACCCCCCGCAGTGATTCGGCGCCCGGGGAATTGTGCCCCTTGCCCCCCTCGTTACGTCTCTGGTGTTACACAATAAAAATCGGAAAATTTTCCGAATATACAAATTTTCAAGTCCGAACGTCATGAACTTCTATTCCATGAACATCTGCAATTTTTGAACACAATAAGCCTACCGCAGGAATCTTGCACAGACTGCCAACAAAGGTTACTGGCGGCATTTCAAGTTTCTTCGTGTAGTTTTGTGTCACTTCTAATCCTGCCCCACGCGTTTTTTCGGCGTGGACCTGTGTTTGTTTTGCTGATAATGAAACTTTTCCGATATTTAACGAGTTAATTTTTTAAGGTTAGATAAGTTTGAGAATAATTTCTGAATTTTTTGAAGGCTGCTTCTGCTCCGGAAACGTCCCAGTAAGCCTGGGTAATGGTGAGAATGCGATTTAGCCAAAATGCGTATGGTTGTTAACCGTGTCTGTTAAAACAAGTTACCTGAGCAATTGGGTCTTCACTGCTATGCAGTCAGTACACATCCGGATGAACTCGTCCTTGGGCCCCCCGTAAAAAAATCCTGGATACGCCTATGGCATGAGATTCAGTTTCCGAAAGGAAAAACGACAGCCCTAATGTTAGTTTTATCGAAAATTGTGAGGATCCTACGTCGTGGCCTATCGTGCGTCTTGGCCTAAACTTCTTTGAACAGCTCAGCGAGATTTTCTAATCGCGAAAATTTTACATCAGTTACATTTGAATTATAAATTTACCAAAGATATAGCAGACAGGAAATAATTTTTAAATTGTTATTTACAACGTAATTTATCCAGTGGAGAGGTGATGCAAAGGAAATGTCAGGTGTACTCAGCTGGAAAATCGGATATTTTGCTTTTGTTGTAAGCTTCTTTCCGATGTTGATGACGCGCAATCAATTCATGGGTTTCTGACTGTTCCAACGCTAGTGTGCGCTTAGCTAAGTATGACAACGCCAGTTGTCACTTGCAGGCAAGTGTTCAATGGTCTGGGTCTGAGCAAAGACTAACAAAGGGTTGCTTGTTGGACTCAATTCATAACTTTTGTCATTTTCTGCTCCAGCAATCTTTCATTGTGTTTTGCCAATTGCAAGCGTAAATAGTTAGAAAAGCCACTACATAAAAGTAGAGGTACATAAACGTAAAGGACAATTAAAGCTGCACGGCGGCTTAACTAGGCAAGGCAAAATTATTTGTGAATGTTATCCAAAACCCTCGTTGATTTTTGTCGTTATATTGGGCGGCTGTATACTTCTACTTCATTTAATCAACCATGTGCATTATATATTGCGTTTGGGACGTTGTTTCTAAATCTGTGACGTGGTAGTTGTAAAATCTTGTACATTACATTTCTAATTCGTAAATAACAGTTTGCACTGGTATCCAAGACCATGCATTGCGAATAACTGCAAAATTCGGCTTTGGGAAATTTGGGCGAATGCATAGACAGTTGATCGCGCGCCCAGACGTTACCTTTATACAAGAACGCATCTGCGCTTGTGGTTAGTCAAAGCGAGAAACGTAATCGTTGATGCTAGCAGTTTTCTCCAAGTTCGTCACTTTTCGAACAAAAATGCCTTTCAACAGGAGTGAAGTAATTGCATTGTAAGTTTAGGTTTAATCCGCTTGTCATTTCCGTTTGATTGACGTAAATTTGCACTTGCGCTCGGATCTCCATTGCAGAACTTCCTTACCTCCTTTACAACTTTCGGCTTAATTACGAGTGGTAGCACTACACTGTCTTAATGTCCAACACAGCAGCATGCTATTTTTCATAAACATGGACGTAGCTAGGGGACACATGAGCTATCTCCACGCCCCTCCAAATAAAAATTAAACTCTTGTGATACCGCGTAGCCTACACAGTACACACAGATCACCTTCAATATATTACTGCCGTTTTTCATATTGATACAGTGCCGTCGCTTCGTGGGTCTTTGGTGGGCTTAGTCCTCCCAAAAAAAGCTCCAAGCCCCTCCAAATTGAAATATGAAACACTACTGTATAAATCAGTTGGGATTTTTTCAAATTTAGAATGTAACGCCCCCCTACACAAACGCAGAACCCAAGACTTTCTGGCGACGGTTCTGTATTCATACAGGCCATTTTGCTGAAACATCTTCATCAAGAGTCGTACCACGGTTGACTGAGCACCTTGACGTTATAAAACCACTGCTCAAAGGGGCCCCGCGCCTAGGTTTTGCATTGGGCCCCACACGGGCTAGGGCCGGCCCTGCACGTGTGCCAACAAAATCGATGATTGTTTGCCTCTAGTGCTTGGGGACTCACCCAGAGCCTTCCGCACACTCAAATGAGTCCGCGGACTCGGGTTGAGAAACACTAATTTAGAATGTCGTTTATCCAAAATCAGTGTAACGCCACATTGGTGTTCACGTCCTCGAGAGTGTATTATTGTTTTGTCATTTTTCAGGAATTGACCGTTTTCAGTCCATATCACTTCGCAAAGACCCAAACATTTGATTCACATAGTGCTCATTTCCATTAAAACGTTGTCGAGCTTTTAAATTTGATTTTTGGTGTTGGCAATTAGAGCGGCAGGTCGAAGACTTAAATTTGCTTCTTGTCGGGGCGATTAAGGTGTACGCTCCTGCCCAGGAGCTCTACGACGATTAACTCAGTGGCCGTGGATCCAAACCCCAACCTTCCAATTGAGAGGCGGACACTTAGCCAATAAGCTTTCCTTGTTGGTACAGGTTTCGAATGTTGCATGTGGTTATTCTTTCTATTCTGAAGGTTTTTGTGTTGGCCACAGTTGCTGAATGGCGAACAAAGGAGCCCTGTGGTCAAAGACTCCAACATCCGGGCGTGAGGCTCTGATTACTGGAATCTGAAGACTCATTTACGCCGTTACTCCTTCCTTTACTTTTCTCATCATCATAGTAAATATGGCCGCAATACTGAAGTAGGTTGGCCGGTTCTTTTTTCAGACGCCTCTGTGTTTAGTCAGTCGAACCGCTTCATGTCGCACCACGAGGTACACCAATGACTTGGTATTGGTAGCAAGGACGCCAATATCCAGCGACTAGTTAGACTACTCAAGAAAGCAAATACAGAAACGTGAACTTGCCAATTGGTCAAGTAAAATTTAACCTGCCATTCAATACGATCATTCAAGTGATACTGTCAAGCACATCAGTCTCGAAACAAAATACCTGACGGCTAAACCCAAGTAAGTAGTCTTCACAAAGGTGTGGAAGTTGTATCAATCAGTAATGATTTTAAATAGGAAATCGATTTCACCTAACACTACGCATCCACAGTCCTGAAATCTGCAAGCAATGTCTACGGTTGGAAAAGTTGAAAAGCTTAAGGAAAAGCAGAGAAAGCAAGCGAACACTAGACTAAAATGAATAAATCTACACACAAGTTGCGTCAAGTTCAAAAACAGGAAAACACGTCTTTTCAAAATAATTGCCTTGAATGAAACTGCAAAACTATCTGACACTAATTTATCGAACAACGCAACATGCCACACTGCGAAAATCACGCTGCAATGAATCAAAACAAAATGTTGGCAAGGGCGTACGCAAGGGGGTGTTTGAAGTTAACCCACCCTTGAGCTTGATATTTTACAAAAACTTTATTACCTGCGCAAAGGGGATTAATTGTTTTCACATACGTTTGCTTGTTAATATGTCGACTTAATGCAAATACCACGGAATGAATTTGCGTGCAAATTTCAAGGAACATTGTAAAGGGGTTAAAACGATAATTAGGTTTCGGTGGGAATCTGCATTATCGTCTGCGTCCAGAAACCGTCTCACCACTTTTTGCAGACTTTTTGTCCAATACGCATGATTAAGATTGATAGTTCACTTTATCCAAAACAGTTACCTTTATTTTGTCTCCTAAGGCTGATCAGCGCAAACGCTGACCGCGCTGGCTACATTACCAATTTCTGAAGCATGATAGAACTGTTGCACGAGCCCAAAAACAGCAGTTGTTAACATAGAAACGTTGAGGCATTTGATAATGTATCAGCAGAGAAAAGGAAAACTTAAAGTTTGCTAAACTTCTATACAGAACAAAAAAACGAAAGTTTTCTTGCGTACTTTATGCGCATTCTCAATTCTTGTGTAGTTTAGCAAGATTCTTTCAAACCGGAGTGTGCGTCAGCCAGCCCAGCTGCACATCTATGCTCTGCTGCTCGTATTCGACAAGACATTATTAGGGCATCCTCATTTTGCAGTTTTAAATTGTTCTGACGCATTGATGATGGTGTTTTGCTCCCCTGTCTTCACGCGCAGCCTGTTATTTTTGCAGTTATGAACTGTTGTGTCGTAGCGTTGAGTTTATTTTCCTCCGATAGCCTAGCGTGGAGCGCTGATATATTCAGTGCAATGACACATAAAATAAGGGGAGTGGATGTAGAAAAGTATGCATATTATGTCAACAAACTTCGCCAGAACGTTGGTTTGGAAACATGACTATGACGTCAAATTGTGACCTCACAAACTGCGCACACCAAATACAAGTGACTATCCTATGCCACTGAATGAAACCCTTTCATGAAAATTTTCTGCGTAAGCCACTGAATGTTGATATAAAATGCATAAGCAGATTTGCGTTGGTAAACCCTATATGATGCCACTAATATTACGTCCTTTGTCATGTCCAAAGGAATGTTCGAACGGATCGCTTTTCCTTTCGGTTCGGTTTAAGCTGGTGAGATAATCTTCTTTCCTTTGATTGAGTCTCCTCAATCTTATTGCTTCTCCAATAAGATTGATTTAAATGTCGCCACTCGCCATGGTTCAGCCATGTGACCAGAATGACCCACGAAAGATTGGCAATGCAAATCTTGCTGGCTACACCCACGGGAATAGGTCGTTTAAGCACCAGGTGGACGGATTACAATTCCGACTTTGCCAGATCCCGTCATGGTGTGGAGACGGCAGAACCACTGTATCTGAGACTGCGGTTAACCGTGAGTTATTTCAAATCCTCCTACAGGGCTGCTTCCCCCGCGACTCTCTCCAGAGGAAAAGCGGGCAAGAAAATTGATGAATGAAATAAATGTCTCCTTTGCATAGGCGCGTATCCACGGGCAATTTCCCCCTCCCTGATGCCAAAAAATCGCACCAGAATTATCAGGTTAATCAACCCTTTGATGTATAAGCCAAAGAAATACTTCAGTGCGAATTTACGAAACTGCAGAGGTTATCCTACTTCACCGATTAGCCGAACCTGATCAAACTGTTAGGTAATTCATATCATGGCTGATCTTTACATAAAGTTTAAGGTCCGTGCGGAAGCTGGTAATAATGAAACACAAATTTGCAGTGCTGGGAGTCGCAAATATTTTTTTTGCTCCGCAAAGCGCAAATCCGCAACGAAAATTGAATTCGTTTGCTCCGCATCCGCAAGGTCCGCAAGTGTAAAGCGTTTGCTCCGCAATAGTCCGCATCCGCAAATCCGCAATTTCAAGTAAACACTTTTGGATGTTTAGCAGTCGATTAAAAGCGAGTTTACCCATAAACCTTAACACGTTATAT
>Ga0210059_1008163_pt1 | contig 16576 bp, 10 predicted proteins | sample Ectturendosymbi2_FD_188042 | JGI IMG/M metagenome (GOLD analysis project Ga0210059, IMG submission 188042) | Ecteinascidia turbinata endosymbiont from Florida, USA - Sample 2 (SPAdes) (version 2) | ecosystem: Host-associated > Tunicates > Ascidians > Unclassified | place: Key West, Florida...
TGGCATCGGAAAGAGCTCCAACTGATGGTCTTAATGATTTTGTTATGGATGGTGTTTAGTCTATGTAGACTGGTTTTTGTTGCTGAGCCCCAAGCACCAATGGCATACTGTAGATGGGAGTACACAAGGCTGAAATATATCATCTTAAGTTCATTTGTGCTCAAGTACTCTCGAATTCTATAAAATATACCAGAATAGCAGGAAAGCTTGCTTTCAAGCTTTGAAATATGTGTATCCCAGTTTAGTTTATTATCTAAGTGCATTCCAAGATATTTTGTTGAATTGACTCTATTAATTAGGTGGCTACCAAAACTATTAATTAGGTGGCTACCAAAGAAAAAATTAGCAATTTCTGTAGCACGATAAAACTGTTGCACAAGCTCAAAACCCGCAGTTGTTCACACAGAAGCATTCAGGCATTTGATAATGTCTCAGCAGGGAAAAAGGAAAACTAAACGTTTGCTGGACTTCCAGGCCCATAACCAGCTTGGGACACCAGGAGGGACGAAGAGTTTTCTAAGAGGGGGACAAATTTTTTAAACTATGTGCAATAGTTTCAAAATACGTCCAACACAGTTTTCCTGTGGGGGCGAAAATTTTTCTAAGGGGATCTTCCCCCCCCGTGGTTACGGGCCTGTGGACGTCTATACATCACAAAAAACAAACATTTTCTTGCGTACTTTATCGGCTTTAGCAAAATTCGATCTTGCAAACCAGGGTGTGCGCCAGCCAGTCCAGCTGCACACCTTCAATGCTCAACTGCCCGTATTTGACGAGACCTTAGCGCAGCTTCATTTTGTAGTTGTAAATTGCTCTGACGTAGTGATGAGTGTGTTTCACTCTCCTGTTTTAACGCGCAGCCTGATATTTTTGCAGCTATGAACTGCTGTGTCGTAGCGTTGAGTTTGTTTTTCTCCGATAGCCTAACTTGGAGCGCTGATAGTTTATATTCAGTGCAACGACACATAAAATAAGAGTGGATGTAAAAAATGTGCATATCATATTATGTCAACAAACTTCGCCAAAACGTTGGTTTGGAAACATGGAACGACGTCAAATTGTGACGTCACAAACAGCGCACACCAAATACAAATGACCACCATATGACGCTGAAACAAACCCCTCCCCATGAAAATTTTCTGCGTACGCCACTGAATGTGGAGCACACTAAGTAAATGTGCGGAGCACACTAAGTAAATGTGCAACAGAGCACACTATGGTGCTTGTTAACACGCCATTAAAAGTTCTTAAAGGTAGATAAAAGTAATATTGCATATACTGATTTGTGGAAAATTTAGGGAATTTTTATAAGATTTTGGGAATTTTAAGCTCAACTTCAGGGAATTTCTAGGAAATAATTGTGGGAACCCTGAGAGAAGGCTTTAATCAGTCGATTCGTAGAACGAAAGAGCAGAAAACGAGATTGCAGTGTTTGGCTTGAGCGACGTCGAAATCTGTTATGCCATCAGGAGCTGTAAAAGCGCAAAGCTTCTAAGCAGAAAAAGCGCAAGGATCTGGCAGTATTAGCTAAAACACTGCGACTGAATCGCTTTTTATAGCAAAACTTTCAAGGAGCAACATTAAAGCAGTGGCCTTAACCAGAGCACCTGAAAATGAAGGTGAAAATCAAGATATCAGCTTGGAAACAACTTTTACACTCAGCCTGGCTGGCCATATTGACCTGTTCTTTTTCCAGTGTTTTTGTTTGCGATCTTTGGTTTCTGTTAATTGTTCGGGTTATTGTTGTCTCTTTCCGAGTCACTCTCTAGCCTGTGAAATATTTTTTCTTAGTAAAAATACACTCCAGTACAGTGGTTCTCAACATTTCTTGAACCATGTCCCAACTTTGCACGCAGCAAATCCGCAACAACGTTAACCCACATTCGACCAAACAAGATTACGGAAAACTTATCAGTTTTTGCCTTGCCAAAGTACTCGAGCGAGGGTATTTCTTTTTGCATTCTTCGGACAGCCACATCGTGGTTCCTTTGATCAGGCAAGGAGATTTCACGAATTCATATTGCTGTAACTCACATAATTCCTGTTGGCATTGCTCTGATACTGCAGACAAATCTGCTAAAAGTGGCTGAGTCAACCAAAGGAGAGAACTCCATTGTTTCATTGCTTTCAAGTCATGAAGTCTTTCATTGAAGTCATTAAAGAAGTATTTCCACGTATGCAGCGATAACTGTATTTGCCTATTTAGTGTTATCACATTCTTTTAACCAAGAAAATTGGACATAGCTTTTTGACAAAAGACTGCTTCTGCACAAACTGAGAAACGTCACAAATCCAATTATCTTTGCTTTTGCATCGCATTGGCTTCTTGGAGCTGCTTGTTTAAACAACAAACTTTCTCAAAAATATCTTCTAAGTAGCTAACATAAGCTTTGCCATCTATGGTCATCAGGAGGATCATTTTAGATTTATCCTTCAAAAACTCACTGAGTGGTTCAAATAGTTCCATAAATCTATTTAGCCACTTTGATAGCCATCTTACTTCGGTGTGGAGCAACAATCTCCTATGATCAGTGGCGTAACTCACGAGGGGCAGGGGTGCGAACAGTCCCCCCTTGCAAAATAAATCTAAAATATGCGCCCCCACTTAGCTTATGTTTCGGTATTTAGTATGTTTCTGTTTTTCAGTGGATTGTTGTTTTATGTTTTTTAGAAGTTTTTTGGAGTATTTTCTGATTTTGGGTTTAGTATAGATATCCTCCACATCCACATTCACCATCATTTCTCAATTTTTTACTGAGTGTTGGTTGGTAGGCAGGGGCGTAACGAGGTTAGATTGCCCCCGGGGCAAGAAGCAAGTTTGGCGCCCCCATGTTCGAACCTGAGATCTTTCGTAAGCAAATTTACTGTACTGAAGGAAGTACTTGTGAGATTTTTTGAACTTTTCGGCGCCCCTTTAGTGATTCTGCGCCCGGGGAATTGTGCCCCCCTCGATACGCCCCTGCTGGTGGGCCCTCTTCAGCTAAGATTTCCCCCTGGCTCAAACTTCTAGTTACGCCACTGCCCATGATTACCCTCACAAAACCTCTGGAACAGACGTTCTGCTTAAGAATTTGCTTTGATGATGGAACTGATACATTTGATCACAGAAGATAGTGTTTCGTGCAGTTTCGGAGCAACATTTTTTGCAACTAAATTTACCATTTGGATAACAAAATGCACAACTAACATGCTTGGATTGTCGTCCTATACAAGTAAACAAGTGAACCAGCTTTATATCTACAAATCAGTTTGATTGTGAACAAGCGCATTTTCAGCTTGCATTCCCATTGAAATTGGTTCATAATGACTTCGACCTCCACGCCCCACGTTGAGAACCACTGCTCTGGTATTTACTTCTCGCAGCTAACTGTATTATGTGCATTTGAGTAAGAACATGCTCGACTATCGGAAAAAACAAACGGTAACCATGCGAATCAGCGAAAACATAACTTCTACAAACGATGACGTCATGATTTACGTCAAAGGGGCCCTCCAGTAAAAATTGCCCCGGGCCCCCCTAGCCTTTAATCCGGCTCTGGCAGAAGTACATTTGTTAGTAAACGAGGAAATTTTGTGCCATCTTGAAATGCAGCGGGATTTAAAATCTCACATATTAAAATATGATCCAAATGCCTTCTTCCTCTAATTGAAATTTGTTTTTTAATTTGTATGCATCCGGAATCATCGAAATTTAAAAGCAGTCATAAACCTTGTTTCACCAGTTTCTTCAATTGGCACTAGAGACAATAACATTATATATATAACCCCGACAATGTTCTTGATGAGGATATGAAACCGATTGAACACGTTCTGTTTCATCCGATATGCGTACTTTCTCACCGGATATGCGCGTACAAACACTGCAATATACTGTCATCTTTATATATTGAACACAGTGATGTTTCTTATGAATTTATCACTTCAAAAAAACACAGATTTAACGCGATTTTTCATAATTAAACCTAGACACCCAGGTCGCTTAAAAAAGCAGATCTGGGTTGAAAAAACCTGCAGTGGGAGGCCTGGTCACATGCGAAAAAACGCTTATTGCCGTAGGCCTAACTTAAAATGAACGTTTGAAGATTTATTGCCGTGTCATTGTTACGCAATAAAGATCAACAGTAGAACAATCCGTTTGCAACATTCGCACCCTGCCTCTGCAGGCAAAGGAGCGGACATGAGCGAACTGCAATCTCATCATTGCATGACACCAGAACATGGAACCAGACTCTTGTGCGGTGTCAATATCATACCGGGAAATAAACTGTCATTGCAACAGTTAAATAAATTAATAGGAACTTAACTGCTAACTTCAGGTTTTCTAGAAATGCTTGGTTCTTAGTCCCAGTTTCGACGGGAGCAAATGCCCGTTTTTCCCCCTCCCCTGCGGTCACCCATGAGTGCCATACAATTAGCCAGGACCAAGGGAAACAGTTCTAGAATCTATGCTACCGACATCAACGCAGCGAAACGTTCCTGCAATTCAAGTTCGTGTACATGTGCAACTACACTAAGCGTTGAGGGGGCCTCGCGGTCACAACTTTACCCGGGGCCTCACATTTATTTAATCCGGCCCTGAATATAGGTCCCCCTTTCTGAGAATCTGCCACGGGCACGACATGTTTAAACCTCAAGGCTAAGTCGACGGTATATCCCATAATTCTGTCAAGATAATTTCAAGCTTGGGGCAGCCAAACAAACATGCATACGCTGTGTTCTGCTGCGGGATCAAATTTTTTAATAAAGTACGACAATCAATATGATGCACCTAACCAATTTCAGCAGATTGTGGACAAAAGAATAGAATGCAACTACGTTGCAATCGGACTTAGAACATTCCACAGTCCAAACCAAACATTAGCTCAGTCTACTCGCCAAGGTTCTCTCCGATTGTGGCGCAGTACAAATTTCAATTTTTCTTGCATAGCTGCGCCGTATATTTCTCTGCACTCCGCATATGCCAAACGTCGCCTCCGCATCCATTTCTTTTCATAATAGCGATTTCTCTTGCAGGTCTGGATAATGTCTTCTCTATTGAGCTGCTGATTAAGCCTTCCAAAAGCAGTTTCCCATGGGCTTTTAGTTTCCGTGGAAGCTTCTTTCAAATTTACAATTACAGTTCTTGCCACAAAACGGACATGGCGTGCCATGTTAAATTCTGTTTAGACACTTTCATAAAACATTTCAAACCATTACAAAGCTTTCGGGAATTTTCTGCAAAGTCCATCAATATTATAAAAACAAACAGTGTTCAGCATACACGAGAGGACTTGACTGTCAATGCACGATTGATCCTAATTTGCACCTCTAGTTACTTTCACCCACAATGAACTTGCCTGATTGTCATCAGCCAATCAACTTGATTAAGTACACATATTCTTAAAGTTTTACGAGCATTATGTTAGAAAGGAAAATTTGTTGCTATTTATCTTGATGAACTCTCAGTTCAGCAGCATGTACTGTGAAAAATATGATTGTGAAACACCAGTTGTTTGCTGATGATATGTGTGTTTGGTCCTACTATCAGCAGTGTTCAACACCTGAAATTTATTGTGACTATGCCGCTAATCACGAAATTATTTTTAACTGCAACAAGGCAACCAATATAATTTTTCCTCTAAAAAATTTTACACAACCTGCAGCAGCAGATGTTTCTCTGAGCTAAATGATGCACATGTTGAGTTTACAAACAAGCAAAATAATTTGGTGCACTAATTCATCATCACTCATTGAATTATGATAGTGACATTCTGAAACAAAAGATATTACTTTACTATGCAGCTAAGAGGCTTTGAGGAAACTTTGCACACTACTGAAATGCAGTAAAAATAACTTTGTTTTACACTTATTGCATGCCAATTGCTGGGCAAGTTTAGTATGAAAGAGCTGTGCACAGCATATAAAAACATCTTCCAATTTTGCATTGCATTGGGACAGTGTGTTAATGAAAGTGTTCATTAGCAACAAGTCAATTTTTCAATCAAGATACTTGATGCCTGAATTGGAAACATTTGGAATAATTATGTTTAATGGTTTGCATCTTGATTTGACTTTTTATCTTATCACATCCCATGTCCAATGCTTTTTACAAATCTAACACTCCTGTATGAAGATGATCAGATATAGTAGTTGGTGATGCATTGTTAGAGTGTTAGTATTGTATATGTGTGTTACTCAACACCTGCGAAGTGTTGAGACCAAGCATTCTTCTGTTCACTGAATAAGCCCTGTGATTTGAACTGTCAGACTGAGCCAAACACAGACATAAAAAATACTGCATGTACAAGGATGTTTTATAGATTGTATTTATTTTATAGATTCTCCAAACAGGCTGGATCCGGCCCATGAAGACATTTTGTCCATAACGAAAATTAATATATTTACAAAAAATTCATTGATTTGGTCGAATGTAACATATCCTGAAACAATCTCATTACGTAAGATGTCCCACTCGAACTGTTGTGTAATAGCTTTTGTGGTCCTCTGACAAAAAAGTTTGGAGCCCCCTGTTCTAAAGTACTAAAAGTTTCAACCAAAATACAGTTATGGAACTATAGAGTTTTCATACGCCTTTTATTACTTCTAGTCACTTTTTCAAAGGGTTCTAAAAAGTAAATTAAGCACTTATCAATACCCAATCATTGCTAAAAATTTTGCCTCAAGATTTGACCTTTACAGAATAGATTCTACTTCAGATTGTGCTTCAACAAAGCTTTCAACATTTTAAAAGTAGAATTCTACCTCATATCATTGCTTTGCTTTAGACTTGCAGACAACCTGTTGTTCAAACCTGCCGGTTTCACATATGTTGTCACCACCTAAATGAGAGACCAACTCTTGAATTTGTTGCACATGAAGTATACCATCACTGTCTCTTAGCATCACTTGAACTGTTTTACTTAATGACTGCAACTGCAAAGTATGGTGCAGATCTATGGCAAACATGTGACAAGCACACAGTACTCTGTTGAAAATTGCCAGAGCAACTTTTCCGTTGTTGCCATTATCAGATAAAAAAAAAACTGAGAAATGGCACTGTGTGATGTAAGACATAGCAGTATAAATGGGTTCATTATGCTCTTCCTGCTACTCTCACCACTTTTCCTGTCCTCAAACTCATACAATATTAAGTGCTTGGCTTTTCAACTTACCACACATGATAATGCACTGCCAATGATACAAAATGGCAAGATTTAGTATCAGTCCACATATCAGTTGTTATGCCAATAAATCTATTTGCAGATAATGCATCTTTCACTTCTTTAATCAGAAGCTTTCTCAAAGTTTATGCTGATTTTTCAACTTAGTTTTTCAATGTGTTTCTATCAGGAAGGACAGATTTAGCATCTACAAGTCCATGCTTTGCACCAACTTCAAGTAATGTGTGGGCTGACTGTTCAAACCCTTAGCTTTCAATTGCAGTAAATGGTCTCATGTCTGTTGAACAAAATGCAACTGCAGCATTTAAGACATTGCCTTTAGCACTCTGTGGGATAGACCCCTCTTTTCTCATAAACCTAGTAATTTTTGCTTTGGTTTATTTGCTGTTCGACTCAAATTGCAAGATAACCAATGATTTTTTAAATGCATTGTTCTGCTTAAAGCCTTGTCAAGTCTTGTTTCAATGGTCGGTTGCAATCATTGCACAATACATAACCTATATATTCATCACTTTCACTGTTAGACGCTGAAAGTTTTTCCATAGTCACTTTTCACAGATTTATTTTTAGTTTTGTCTTCAGTTACTACTTTCTTGTTGCCTATTATGTCTTTATGTCTTCAGACATGCTTCGTTACTGATTAATCTTAGTAAATATTAGCAACAACAGATGACATATTATTATACAAATGACACAAGTATGAGAACAAAAGCATGAAGATAAACCACAGTAAGCATGAAGTTATTATAAAGATAAAATATTACAGAAATGACATATTCTACAAGCAGCAGTTACGGTATCCATCAAAGGGTGCTTTTAGCACCAGTATGAATATAAGCTTCTTTTTAACTAAGCTGATTACAAAGACATGGACTTCTTAATCTTTTCTGCTATCATTTCCGCCAGTCTTTTCTTAACTTTGGTGCTATCCCAGTGTTATAAATATAAGAAGATTACTGTAATTATTATTTTTCAATGATAATGACTCCATTATGTATATTTTTGTTTTTTTGTGCTATTGATAGATCTGTGAAATGGACAAGTTAGACTACTAAGATTGCGAGTTAGGATGGGTGGTCACCTGATCCTTGTATTTAAGTATGTTTAGTCACAGCTGTTTCAAAGCTCTTAACCAGAAATATCTAACCTTGCATTATTAATAATATTACCCTTCTCTCAAGCTTGCGGTCTGAGATTAGAAGCGTGGTTTCAACAGAACATATCTCTTACATTATACGTTATGCCTCAAAGCGTGGGTGGCCAACCCATGGCTTAGTTACAAGCCGCATGCAGCTCATTATTTACCCAGTTTCATGTGCCTCTTATGTAATTGCCAGAAGTACTACTGTACTAAATAGCATGCATAACAATATATGGGTTGTAAAGTTGTCATGTTGGCGTGTGATATTTACAACTGTCATTGTCATGCTGGCGTGTGATATTTACAATAAATCTTGCTGAGCAATATAGTGTGTAAGGACGCGATGGGATGATGTTCATCTTCATTTCATGTGTGCCCATGCCCATCCCATGACCAAAGTAAGAAATAAGGCTCTTAGTCTCTGACTGGTTAGCTACCCTTGCGTCAGGGACTTCAACAGAAGTACGGCTCATTAGTGTGTATCTGCCCAATTTGCAATATAAGGCTTTCATCCACAGTTTTATCACGCATACAAAATAAGTTAACTTACAAATTAAGTAAACATGAACCTACTTTACCGTAAAGCGCACGCACGATTTTTTTCTTGACCTTTAGTGTCACGCGGCAAGAAATAATTCAATTTACTTGTCACGCTCCTGCAGAAACCGTCACGCTCCATACATTTTTTCACTCAGAAAACCATATTTCTATGTAAACGTTTTTCAGTAAGCTGATAGAGACAGACTAGCTAGCAGAATTCTAATTGTTGCAATAAGTTCACAATTATCCGCTTGAGTTTTGTAAAAGCCACCAGAAAAACATTTTTGTTGAATTTTGATCAAATTAAAAAAGATTTTCCAAAAAGCTATGTTTCACAGTTAGAGTTTCATAAGATTTAATTTTCAAAGTCTACAAAGATTTTGAAATATATAATCTTAGCATGTCTGGTACAAATCGGACCACAAAGACCGAAGCACACAATTCTGTTCCATTCATTACAAAGGTTCGTGCCGTTGCATAGTACTAGATATGTCGACTGTAATTTGGAAATGGGCAAGTAGAACAATCATTAGATCTTCCCTATTTGTGATTGTTTTGCTTTTTGTGTACTCGGGCCATTATGAAAAAGTTCAGAGAACACCGAAGCTTAGCTCCTATTCCTGCATTTTCAAAGCGACTGGACACAAGAATTTGTCCTAACCATATCGATACATCAGAAGGTTTATCTGAAAAATACAACAGCAAACATTTGTTGTTATTCAAATGATAAAATTTGAAAGTTTCAAAAGATTTTTGAATGTGTCTTTTTTGCATAGTTTCGTTTTTTTGGCAATAAATGCGTTACTGGGCTAGGATTACGCAATTTTTATAAAAATGCATGCAAACGTTTTATCCGGTTCGTATAGAATTACCTACAGCAGCCAATAATAGCCTAGGTTGTCTAAGAAATCTTATACGTTTTAGATTGGAGTCATTCATATATATTTAGTGTATCCTTTAATAGATGTTTGATTTTTTAATTACTTGTAGAATATACGGCAATTTGAAACTGTTTTCCGTAAAGATATTTAGGTTGTATTTCGTTGAAAAGATACCAGCACTCACCACTCAAAAACATGTTAACAAAACCATTCATCTACAATTTCCAATCAGATATGCAAGAGAAGTCAAAATTTTTTACCAAAGGTTTTTCAAATGATTCCTCCAGTGCGAGTCAAAACATGCGCCTGAAATATTTTGCTTGCTGGGGAATTTATGATATTGATCCCTTCAATAGCAGTTTCTCGTTTTGCCGCAACCCACATGTATTTTAAAAAGTTTTACGCTATGCAGCAATACTGTGGGGAGTGGGTCCAAATGTCAATCGTTATTTTGACTGAAGCATTTAGGCCAGTGGTTTTCAAACCTTTTTGTACCTCGATCCATTGTAGCAACCCACTACAATCCAACGACCCCCATCTAAACTCGGATAAAGCAAATGTAATACAGCTATGTACATAAAATATCGTCTGGTGACCCTTCCACAAATGGTTCACAACCTCTTTGGGGCCCGCCGAGAGGCGTAACGATGTTAAATGGCGCCCGGTGCAAGAAGCAAGTTTGGCACCCCCATGCTTTAACCTGAAGTTTTTCGGAAGCAAATGTACTGTATTGAAAAAGTAGGCTACTTGTGACATTGTTGGAACTTTTCGGGGTTTTCCACAGTTATTCGGCGCCCCCATAATTATTCGGCGCCCGGGGAATTGCGCCCCCTTTGCCCCCCCTCGTTACGCCCCTGGGCTCGCCACTTCCAGGTTGAAAAGCACTGGTCTAAGCTATATCAAGAAAACAAACATTTTTTCCATGACTGAGCGAAAAATCTTGCATCAAAATTGCGCATGGTACCCTGACCTTCTTTATTAGCTATCCAAATTCACACACAATGTATGACAGTATGCATACCTTGGTTCCAAACCAAACTTTCATCTACCACGGTACCATTCTTCAGAAGATCAATGTATGGTCGAAAAAAATTTTCATTGCATAGATCAGTGGATCTTAAATAGGGTATGCGTACTATTTAGGGCAGTAGTTTTCAACCTTTTTCATACAGCGACCCATTTTGTTTCCCAATTTTGCCTAACTTCCCCCTTCCAAAAATTTCCAGTCATGCATATGAAATGTAGTTTTGCTTGCACAATAGAAAATCACAATGACTAAAAAATAACGTACGATATCACTATGTTTAGCAAGACTCATTTATCAACTAATGCGTATGACAGCATCCAGTGGTGGGTTTAAGGTTGGGGGGGCGAGGCAAGACTAAAAAGGGGCCCCTCTGATGACGTCATCATACTCAGCCAACCATGATAAGCACTTTTGATCAAGCCTAAGACACGGCCACCGTAGGATACATTTCTGAGACTACGGCATGACTGACATAGCAGAAGGAGAAAATGCAAAGGGGTGTTCACGATGCACAACTTTGAAAACGCTGAAAGTTAGGAAGTCACGGCTGGCAACACATGAAAGTTAGGCAATAGCAGGTTGGGATCGCCCCCACTTCATTATTTTCGTGCCCTACTACTTCACGCATGGGCTAAATTCAAGCCACTGAAAATACCTGAAATATCTGTAGAGAAATGAGCGCTCGTAATACTTAAAACATGCCATTTCTTCTACCTGATCAGAAGCATGAATGTAGCCTTGCTTATTAACAGTCTTTGCAGCACAAAGCAATAATACAAAATTACTTTGCTAACTAAGAAGAAAATTTTATATAAATTAAAAGATATTGTGTGGTCATTTCTATGACAATTGTATGTTGTCTTATTTTCTGATGGAAATGTTTACTAAGATACAACATCACAAGAAATGAGGAATTTGTCTACCCTCTTCAACTCAGAGACATAAAAAAGAAATTCTTGGATAGACATTTGAATGTTCCAAAGCATGCATTTATCAACTTCATTTCTGCGCAACTTGAGCTTTTGTGTATCTGATTATGCACTAGACAGTTATAGCTACTATTAACAGCTTGTGTGCTTGAAGCTGTACTCTCCTCTGTAGGCTCACTAGTACCAAATTTGTCGAGGAGACTGTTAAATTTTTCGTCAGCTTTATTCTTTCTTCCTTTTTCCTTCGTTTTGCTGCTCCACTTGGATACCTTCTGTTTAACTGTGGCATTTATATATTTATAAAATTATCAATGAACCAAATATTTCAATCTCTAAATATCATCATTTGGTATAAAAAAAAATATTATTTGGTATAACTATTTGCTCTTTTTTGATAAGGTCTTTTCAGGACGTTTTGGAAGAAATGTTAACTCACAATTTTGTTAGGTATAAAAGTTGGTTTGAAGCTTTTCTTTATTTGAACACTGGAGATGGTGGTGGGGCTCCATTGAAAATATAGCAGCCTAATTACAAATTACAGTTGCTGTTAGGGGTCGCTTTGAAAGCAAGGTGCTTGTACATTACAGTTGCTGTTGGGGGCCCCTTTAAAAGCATAGTACTTGCACATTACAGTTGTTGTTGGGGGCCACTTTGAAAGAAAGGTACTCACACATTACCATTGCTGTTGGGGGCCCCTTTCAGAGCAAGATACTTACACATTACAGTTGCTGTTGCAGGCCCCTTTGAAAGCATAGTACTTGCACATTACAGTTGTTGTTGGTGGCCACTTTGAAAGCAAGATACTTACACAATAAAGTTGCTGTTGTAAGCCCCTTTGAAAGCAAGGTACTTACACATGACAATTGCTGTTGGGAGTCTCTTTGAAAGCAAATATTTGTAATTTACAGTTGCTGTGGAGGCCCCATTGAAAGCAAGGTACTTACATATTACAGTTGCTTTTGGGGGCCCCTTTGAAAGGAGAGTACTTACACGCTCGTATCTTTTAGGGACCCCTTCAATCAAGTTTGAAAGCAGAGTACTTACACATTTCAGTGGAAGTTGGGGGCCCCTTTGAAAGCAGATTACCTTCAAATTGCAGTTGCTGTTGGGGGCCCCTTTGAAAGCAAAGTACCTGAACATTACAGTTTCTGTAGGGGGGCCCTTGAAAGCAGAGTACTTACTTGTGATCTGCTTTGGGATGAGTGGATAATAAGTTTTTCACCAACAGTAAGGAAAATTTATGCGTGTAACACCTCAAGGGGGGCCCGAGGCAAGTGCCTCGCTCGCCTCCCTTTAAACACACCACTGGCAGCATTCGTGAGAGAGACCCATGCCGTATACAAATCACTCCACAGCACAACTCATTGAAACTAGACAACTCCCAAGTTAGCTACCGCAATCAGATGTCTAATTAGAAACACAGCACATTCTTATGTCACAAAGTTATTCGTGCGTTACCAAACGCAACAGTACTGTAGTGGTCATAATCACACCTCAACAATTCTAAATGAAAAAGTAGGCTATCGTTTTTGCCAGGTAATTAGGGGTGTAGTGCTACAAAAATAGGTGTGGGAACGCCGTTCCCACCCCACCACACCCCTGATTTAGGTTAAGGCCAAACTCTAACACCAAATATTGCTCAGGTGCCCTTACCTTGGAAAACTGACAAAACACATAAATTGCTGTTTTTCCAAGTAAAAGTGGCCAGCCGGTTATTTTATCAATGGTCATGCTATTAGAAATACTTGTAATGGTGAAAAATACAGTAGATCGCATGTAACTAATTCACTGTGACAAGAAAGAACTTTTAGGAAGTTGTTGTTTCAAAGGTGGATGGTGGATGGCAACTATCTTTTCCGTATTGACGGGGACGTAAAATGTTGGTGAAATACTGTTTCTGAACAACGGGAAAATATCGGATGCGATCTGTCGTGCACGTGCTACTAACTTTTTCCTGTCTTCCATGGAACTTTGCAGAACTGTCATCAGAAATCTTCAATAAGGCTCTTTAAGTTTGTCCAGGGGGCTTGGCATTCAAAATTTTGACAAGAACTCTTGATTTGTAGTGCTTGTTATTTCATTTGGGGGGCTTAAAGTTTTGTTTTGGGGAGATTAGCCCACAAACGACCCCCTCGTAGTGACGGGAATGGAACTTTGTAGTGGAACGAACATGTTTTTTATGAATGACAAACAGTTACACATCATACAGATGTATGACTTTTCAAGGTTACACACGCAGTGGCGTAACTGACGGGGAATAGGGGAGAATCGCCCCACCTGGCAAGCTACATGTAAAAACCGGCCGCCCCATTAGCTTATATTTCATTTTTAGCATTCTTTTGGTTTTCAGTAGGTTATTGACTTTTTGCGTTTTTCGGAGTATTTTCTGGTTATTTAGGGGTTTAAAATATAGCTGGCTACATCCGTAATCACATTCAATTCTCATGTGTTTTTCTGAGTGTTGGCTAGTAGGCTCCCTACAATGACCAGTGGGCCCTTTCAGCTAGGTTTTTCCTCTGGATCAAACCTCTAGTAACAACACTGAACACACGAGGCACTGGAGCTGCTAAAAAAAAACGATAAAGGTTTTTATTCATAAAAGCTTTTTGGAAAAGACATTTCACGCGCCATTATGATTTCAATGAAAAGCAGTCACGCAAGAAAGTCACGCGCCAAAATTTATCACGCATGTCACGCCTGAAAATCTCCTTGTCACACACGATATCTAGTCGACAACTGCCACATTTTCCAGTCTGGCCTACAATTAGAATGAAAAATCCCTACACAATCTGGAACAAAAAACACAATCATCTTTAAAACTAAAACATCTGGCCTTGACACATGACATACTATATGTAATATGTTGCACAATTAAGAGTGCAAGATCAAAATTACATGTGTAAAACAAGCATCATTACAAAAAACACTACTGCATAACCACATTTCAATTTTTTCCAAAAAATCGTCTCAAGATGTCTTCTAAGATTAGCAAGCACCTTTGGCAATAAATCTTATACATAATCCCTTACAACTCTCCACCTGGTTACAATTCACAGGGAAAAAGTGTCATCAGTGACAACTTCAAAATTTTCAAATATTTCAAAATTTGTTTTCCTTGCATTGCCATGTAAATGCACAAGTCTTTGCTCGACTTCAAAGTCACCTGAAAAATTCTCACTACACTTCTTAATTATTGCTTCCAAAGCACAGAGAGTCAGACAATTCCTCAGCGAGCTTGTTTTTATTGTTATTCAAGCGTGAGAAAGTTCTTTCAACCTCATCAGAGCAGTGTTTTGAGGTAATGCAGTTATAGCTAAACACATTGTATAATAACTGTTAATTTCACTGTACAGTACTTTTATTGCAGTCTTTGCAAATTGGAATAGCCTAGTGGACTACACCAGTGGTTCTCAACCGGAGGGTCGGGTGTCAAAAATTTCAAGGGGGGCACGAACCCTTACGCGCCATACAATGTGGAAAGTTTCATCAATAAATGTACCAATGAATACATTTGCTTTTGCAGCTTATTAAATGTCACGAGGGCGTGAAACAATGAACAATTACTTAAGGGAGGTCTGGTAGAAAAAAGCTTAAGAATTCCTGGATGAGCCCTGGCTTTCACTCATGCATATCTGGTCACTAGAAAACTTGGCCACACTGCAGTGCCTGCGTCAAAAATAACCCAGTACCACCAGAATTTATTCCCTTCTAAATTGGAAAATGCGTTTTGCAAGAGGGACTAATTAATTTTTCACGAAACACATCCGTAAAGTATAACAAAGGTAGAAACAAAGCAATACAAATTCTAAACATGAAAATCCCTACATATCCCTGCAACATGGCGATTTTTCAGGTGGGGTTTCCCTACTCCCTACATAAGCCTAAAAATCCCTACCAGTGTTCAGTAGCGGACACAGGCTAATTTGGTGGAGGGGGGTGCAACATCGATTTGCAACGAACCCACGCTTCACAGGACCATATTGCGTAAATCAAACTTTCGCATACGTACATGTACGAGGAAACTAAGCTTGGCTTAGAAGAAGCTTGAATGATAAAATTGGTCAAACTTCAACACTGCATCGATACGGAACCAACAAGCAATGTGGCAAATACCAACGATCTGACGTAGCCACTAGCGTCGGCGCAAGTACATCGAGGACTCGAGATAAACTGTTCACGTGACGACATGATACTTATTCTCACTGTAGGTTACGTTTGTTACATCACAATTACCGGTGGCAGTAGCCAGCATAGTGCAGTAGTGCTGTTTGACTTGTATGTTGCAGCAAGTGAGCGGAGTCACTTGGATGCGGTTTAGATTAGTACTCTTCTAATGGGGAACCTTATAGTTTTAATTGTCGTTTGGAATAGTTTGCAACACCCATAGTAATTTGTGTGTTACATTTGTTATTGCAGGTAATTTTGATGAAATAGTAACAAGAAGCGAGTTGATTCTGTTTATTTTGCAACCGAATTTAAGAGAACGGAAAGAAACAAACAATTTGTAATGAGTGAAAGCACGGAAGTAACGAAAAAACGAAAGCGAGAAAACACGATCATTCATGGGCGTCCGCAGAAATTTTTCCAGGGGGGGGGGAAACGTCGACATTTTGTTTATCATTTTTTAATTCCTGACGATCAGTGTTCCCTCTAAGATAATTTTACACTGAGCAAATATTTGTTTTAGTGAGCATGATTATTTTAGGGCTGAGTAAGTGGAGTTTTAAATGAATTACAAATTTTGTGAATTATATAATAAACATATAATCTTATCCATAGGCGTACGGGAAGGCATTTTACTGGGGGGGCGGAAAAAATTTGCCCTGAAACTAACAATTTGCCCTAAAAATAGACAACTTGCCCTGAAACTAACTTTTTAGTTTAATCCGAATGGGGCC
>Ga0210059_1008164_pt1 | contig 16576 bp, 5 predicted proteins | sample Ectturendosymbi2_FD_188042 | JGI IMG/M metagenome (GOLD analysis project Ga0210059, IMG submission 188042) | Ecteinascidia turbinata endosymbiont from Florida, USA - Sample 2 (SPAdes) (version 2) | ecosystem: Host-associated > Tunicates > Ascidians > Unclassified | place: Key West, Florida...
CAGTTTGGACGAGCCAAACTTGCACTGTACAAAGACAGTATCTCTCCCAGACAAGCCGTGGCTTCTTGAGCTACTAGGACTGGAAGCTCTCATAAGAGAGACTTACTCTTCATCACCCTGGCCTATCCTGCAATAGTAGGCTCTGGCAGCTCTAGCCTATCCTGGTGAAGGAATCAGCCGAGACCATTTTACTTCAGAGGATGACAAGCTCGAGGCAAGGCAAACCAAAGAAGGAATTCACAAAAGCGAACTCTCGAATGACCAAAACTTGGTCCTTTTATAGTCAAATTATCATGTGACTAGTCACAAGACTTTTCTAATTTTAGTAACATTCGTTAATTTTTCGTGTGACAGTCATGTGACTGATCACAAGACTTTTCTATTCTTAGCAACATTCAGGGGGCGTTTACCCATGATCTGAAAATTACTTCATTCAATTGGTTAATTTAGAGGGCGTATACAGCTTGCTGGTCCACCGACCCAGGACAGTACACAATATTTCACATCGTTGCGCAATAACGGAAATAACAATAACGTTTTTGTCTAGGCTTCTTCTGGGCTTGGTCCTCTCTCTTATTTGGGTAAGAAGAGAGAGTGAGTTTGCATTTTTGATTCTGCTTCTGAAGTCTCTCTCGCATGTTTTTGAGTCTGATACGAGAGAATCACTTGTGTTCTTAATTTACAGCAAAGAGCAGATTTCTCAAAGTGAGAGAGGGTTATTTTGCATTGTTGATTCCCAACAAATGGGAGTTTCGTGAAGAGTATGTACAGACCATAAAGTGTCTGCTACACTGATGATGATGCTGTGCTGTAATGATCTGTACTATATTGTGTTGCTAATAGGATCGGACCGATTCGAACAGCACTAAAGAAAAGCTGAGTGGCTTCACGCGAAGAGTAATGAGAACGTCTTTTCGGAAAGCAAACAAAGTAAACGGTAGTCCTCCTGTATCGAGCCCGCCTATTTCTCCAACGACAAAAAGATTCCCCCCGACTAACCGGTGGGTACTTTCGTTTCAGAAACTATTTTGTTTCTTAGTTTTCAGGATTACAAAATTTTTTGGGTTGAACACAGTTGTGTATGGACTGCCACAGTCATATGGGCTGACTTTGGATAGGATTGTATGGGTGAATGCAGCATCCAAGTCTAGCACTGGCAAGATCATTTCGTAATGCTTGAAAAGTACTAAGCATTTGAACAAATATAAATATGCATTTGATAAGAATAAATCTAATGAAATTGTGGGTTAACTGCTAATCTGTTTTGGCAGAAGAAACAGCTTCCGTCAATCAAGCGTTTCAACTGGCGGAGATCAGGAACGCAAGACCTCTTTCTGATTTCACCTCCTTTCAGAAGAAACCTCACTCGTAAGGATTTGTGGCATGGCAATGAGAAAAAATGCGGCCTGCGACTCTAACCTTGTGAACACAGTTGTGATTTCTCCACAAGATAAAAGGAAGGATACGAGTCTGATTCGGTCTGTTGATGATGATTGCCCGTGTCTGGATCTGTTCCGGGCGAGAGTCAATAGCATCCGTCAATTCGTGGGCACTAGACAGGTTAAGAAGGGGAGTGAGAACATGTAAAAAACCACTAATTCTAACATCGAATATATACAGTGCCAAAGTTTTTGTGCAGCTCACGTTTCACAATCAATCTGGCATCGATTAAAAAAGAAAACGTAGCATGATCTTGATGTTGGAAAGTTACAGTTTTAAAAAGAGAAAAAAATGTTGTGTGGAATGATTTGATAAAAGGGTCGATTCAAGGAGTAATCATGGACGTAGGGTTGTGTGCGATGTCTATTTACTTCGTTGAATTCGCTTTAGCGTGTTTCTGCTTGCTGTAAAGCTGCGTAATTCTGGTTGCACAAAGTTTGCGTTTTCGTTTCCTGTGCTCACAGCGTGTGTTCAACTGGAAATTAAACGTCCATCTCATTTTTGTTTGATTGCAAACGTGGCACGCTGATTTACTGCTATTTATATTGCATTGTCGTGTTCTTTTGGCACTTCACACAATGATGTTTTAACTTAGTTGGATCAGTGACAGTACGTTTAGTGTTTCTATGCGAAAAATACAAAACTGCCAAAGAACTTTTTATTTTACTGCTTGAGTCTTGGACACTGCACGTGAACTTGGTACAACCAAAGCCAAAGTATGTATGGTTATTGATCGTTTTGTCAAAAAAGTTACCTGACCAGTTGGGTCTTAACTGCTATGCAGTCAGTACACATCCGTATGAGCTCGTCCTTGAGCCCCCCCTAAAAAAATCCTGGATCCGCCTATGTAGGTGCGCGGCGCACATCCAGCTAAATTGATAGTAACGTGACTTTTTCCAGGTCGTGCGGTCTGTGGAGAATCACAAAAAAGACTTGTAAGGTAATAAATGGACGTCTAATTGATTTTCTGAGCCAAATTTCAAAACTGTCCCACTTCAACGTGCTTCATTCAGCTGACTTTTTATGCATCACTAGTTTCACGTTTCGTTTATTGATGTGGCAACCCTGGGTGTGCATTAATAATGCTGCACACTTGTGCTTGCATTTGTAATATGAGCAAGAGCATCATTCGAGCTTCGTCATTAATTGACGGTACAAGTGGATTGATCATGATGGCCCAAACAAGCCCCTATTTGTTCCTTCCCACCAGCAGTTGTAGGCCTATATTTAACAACAACATAATAAAAGAACGATAGTGTTCTTGCGTGCAGTTCAGCAAGTTTCGAACTGTCAACCTTGGGTGTGCATTATTCTAGCCGCACACCTCTGTCCGACTGCTACTATTCGGCGGGACATTTGCGCAGCCTGATTTTCGTGCAGTCCTGTTTTTTTTTAATGCGAATTTTTGGTGACGGCAGTTAGTGGCAGTCCGAAGCCTGAAATTTGCCCCCTGCCGGGGCGATTTTGGGTGAACACTCTTGCCCAAGGAGTGCTACGGCAGTTCACTCAGTGGCCGTGGATCGAACATCCAACCTTCTAATTGAGAGGCGGACACTTTGTCACTGAACTATTGCTGTAGCAATTTACCCGTTCTTTCTTTTGAAGTAAACTGGGAAAAAATACGCATCTTTAGAGAACTTGATTGGCTTTCTGAGGTTAGCGGTTTGCAAATTATGGCCAAAAACGATATTTCTGGAAAATTCCAAATAATTAGATTTTGCCAGAAACATCGTTTTTTTGGCCATAACTGTCTGAAATTGTCTTGTCCCGGTCGCGGGCTCTAAGCGGCCCCTTTCTTTCGACAACTGTTACCCTCATATGACTAGTTCAGTGAACCAGTACTTCTGTGACCAAATTCGCAGTTTAACTGCACAGTGCTGACATTTTATGCTGGTTGATATGTATCAAAACTGCTTCTTACATGCTCCACTAGCTAGTACTCACATCCTTGCGATAGGATCATAGACGTAGCCAGGGGAACCTAGGGGGGACTCCCAAAATTTGTAGAACATATAGTCATTTTGTGCCTTGAGAGGAAGTATTCCAAACACAATAGTCTTATTCGCCTATATCAAACATTTTCTCCCCCCCAATTTGTTTAGCCCTCCCCAAAATTTTAGGGTTGGCTATGCTAGTGGATAGGATCCGATTTATCTCATCCGATTGCGGTTGAGCCTGCCACCGAAATTCGGAGCCAAAACCCAAGCAAAAAACTGAGCGTTTTTTGGTTAGGCATCACGTAAGCTGTGAACAGTGGCACACATAGAGATGTGAGCCAGGGGGGAAACTTAGCTGAAGAGGGCCCACTAGCCTACACTCAGAAAAAGGTTGAGAAGTGATGAGGAACTCAGATGTGGATGTCTATACTAAAACCCGAAATCACCGGAAAAACCTCCGATAAACGCAAAAAAACAACCTACTGAAAACGAAAAGAATACTAAGTGCCGAAATATAAGCTGAGTCTGGACCCGGTTTTTATGTTTAGCTTGCCACGGGGACAGTGGCGTAGCCAGCACAAATTTGTTTTGGGGCAGGAAATGTTTGATTTTAGGCGAGCAACAGTATTTTGTTTGGGATACCGCCTCTCAAAGCACAAAACGATTAGATATTATAAAAATTTTGGGGGAAATTGCCTCCCTTGGCTACACCCATGCACAGAGGGCCGTTCGCACCCCGACCCCCGTCAGTTACGCCACTGGCTGTGAACCTTTTTTATCTGCTGGCTGCTGCTCTCCGGACAGCTATTCGCTGCCATCAAGTGTGTGAGTGCCATTCCGAGCCAAAGCTGTTGTACGTCATACAAACTGCATGGCCTGACCAATGTACAGTAGTTTTCGCTTGTGCAGCATTGGCTTCATGTCAATCTCTTTACAGCGACTAAAAGTTTCTCCATGAGGAAGTCAGTCGTTTCATGAAAAGCTAAGCCAGGAGTTTTTGTAAATGGCACATGTAAAATTTTCTCAAGGTTTGTACAATCGCCTGTACAGGGTCCATGTTTCTAAGATAAAAGCATGCACAAAGATAGAGAGTAAGACGCAGCTTGTGCTAGTGTGACCCTTGTGTGAGGACTGTTTCGAAAGCATTCTTACTCTTCCACTATCAAAAATGTTGCAGCCTAGGCAAATCTTATTGTGGACGCCATCAGATGAAGACGACCACGATCCTGACTTACGCAAAATAGAACACCACATAAACTCAGAGGTGCCTTTCACACGCAGCATCCTACAGCCGCATGACATCCTCGTCATGGAACATCACATTAGTAACTTAAATTTTGATACAAAGCATTCTATAAGCTGCAGAGCTCTTTCGCAATACTTCATTGAGCAAGCTCCATAATTGAAATCTAAGCCACGAAGCAATGCCTGGCTTGATTAAAATAGGACCACAACCCAAAAAAGATCGATGAGCGAAGAGGAAAAGTGAGGTACTAACCTCAATTTGCATGGCTTCAGGGATTATAACGCCGAGAAACGGGTACTCTGGAAGAAAAGAGGGTTACTTTGCTTTTTTATCATAAACATGCGCGAATACGCAAAGGTGGGGGCAGCGCCGGATTTAGATGGTGGGGGGCCCGAGGCCCAGGCGTGGTGGGAGGCCTCATGTGCGGATCGAATATAGAATCTTCAGGTAGGGGATGGCCGATGAAGTCATAGGTATTTCCACGGATCATTTATATTTATGACGTGATCTTGTGAAGTCACACTTGCTAACTCAAGTGTAACAAAACTTTATGATGTCACGTGATATTTGACAATGATCAGCGATTTGTGAAACTGTTGCAGAACCGGTCACCAGAAGCATCGCATTTCCGTTTTTTAATTTTGCTTCAAATAAGCATCTGGGCGATCCAACGTTTCCATCATCTCTAAACGCCAGTCCTCGCTAAGCAAAAAGTTTTACGACAGAAACAAACGTTGCAGAAGCGATTTCCAATATTGTTCGCATTGATTGACCTGACTAGCTAGCTCTGTATCAGTTCTTTGTGTAGTGATTAATTACATTTGCGACTAAACGTAATCGTGGCATCTTTATGTTCCATTGATTGCTCGTGGTTCCTCAGCGTGCTTCCAGTAGCAGATTCCTTTACCAATAAGGAAATGCGCACATTTGGTCGTATCCACGCACATCAGTCTACACGTGAAACAATAAACACAAGTTTGTGAAAGAGAAAAACAAAGCCAGCGTTTTTCAACGACTTCGGCGTTGTGGTTCTGGCGACGAATACGATTTGTGGCGCATTACCGTGACGATGTTCTGTCTTTTCTGTGTTGTGGAACATCATGTTTCAAAAATAACTTTTCGTTTCTCAACCAATATTCCCGCATTTTTTCTGGTGTATTGGATAACCAGACCGATACCTTTGCCTCCAATGATAGCGTCAGACAACTCATCTATCGTGTTTTTCGATGATACTTGACGTTCTTCTGGTTAAGCTAGTTTTATTGTCATCGCTACATACGTCTAAGCTGTGGAACAACATGTTCTTCGATTTTCTGTCCTCTTACAGGTTCCGCAGAAATGTCTCCACTGGACTTCACTGCCACTGTAAAATAGTAACTTGATTGTTTGTTGACTCAGCTGCAACTTCCTCGTCTCTCATTTTTGCCTCTTTTGCTTTTTAATGTTTTTTAGAACCACTTGGATAAGCTCTACACTTGCAAAGGGGACGATCCCATTTTTCTGTCCATGCTTATTTATTATTAGGCTCAATAGGGCTGCCATATTTTCAGCGCAAAAAGGGAGGACAATTTACGACTGTCACTTGCTTGAGTGTATTATCTACACTTAACAAGTCAAATAACAAATAGGCCTATTGACTAGTTTTAAGCATTGAAGTAAAATGTTCAGTGCAGACGATCTTTCGTTCAAAACACACAAAACAAAATCCTTATGTACTTAACCCAGCGCTCTTCAACCGGTGTGCACGGTGTACCCTAGGGTGCACCAAAATATGCGTAGAGTGCATCACTAAGAATGGGTTCACAAAGGTGCATCGCAAACTTGTCACACTTAAGAGATAATTTTTACAAAAACTTTCTGTTGGCAAAAATGAGCCATTAACCAACCAGTGGTTTCAGGATTTAACCGAGACTTTGCAGATTCTGAAGTGTGGTGTATAAGCATCACATCATATCAAGCTAATTGTTTTATCTAGCTAGATGATTATTCGTGATTCATAAGCAACAGACTATGAGCCATTATCAATTGAATTATGTAGCTGAATTACTGAACAAGGGTACTTGCTTATTTAGACCCAGGTACTTACAGACGTGGGCGCAGTTACTTGGGCTGACGGGGAAGTGTCAGTAAACAGGGTGCATGAGTTTAAGTGTTTAAGTAAATAGGGTGCATGAGTTCGTCAAAACACAGTTAAGGGTTCACCGTAACAAAAAAGGTTGAAGAGCACTGACTTAACCTATTTAGCCCATGAATATTTTGCAGATTTCTTAAATTTCCTAAAAACGAAAAATCGCCTTTTACAATTTCATGAAACCAGTGGCGTAGCAAGTGGGGGGGCTGGGGGCCGCGGGGCCGCCTTTAGGGGGCCGGCACTTTTCTGATTAAAAATTAATTTTTGAAAGGAGTTTAAAAGTCATTGCTCTTCTATTTTATTTTAAAATCAATTTTTTAAAGTTCTAACTCTTTCCAGTTTTTGCGTTTTGAAGTCCTAGACTGGTAGACTAGCTTAAAAAACACATGTGGCTGTGGAATGAGCAAATAGACGAAATGTTCACTCAAAAGTCTTGGTCAAATCCAATGTGCTAAAGTGCCCCAGTTTTTGCCTTGAAATCAGGGCTTTTTTAACACTCTTACTTGGGGAGCAATTGTGCCCCAGCCCTTCACCTTCCTCTCCAGACAAAGCCATTTCCGCCATCTGAGTCAAAAGTCATTTGAACAAAGAAATGACATGCGACTGCAGACTAGCAAACATTAGAGCTCCGGTATTTCGCGATTTATATTGTCTCTCCTCTCACAATCTGATATAACAGGCGTTGCATGAACTTCCAGTAAATAGTCAAGGCTAGCTTACTACTTTTTCTCCTATCGCTGGTTCCTCAGTAACGTCCCAACGGCACATCATAACATCACCTGACAGTTGACAGTGCCGTGGCAAGGCAGCCCCATACCCCCGGTCGGGGGGGGCCGACCATTTGCAGGGGCCCCACAATATATTTTGTATTAGTAAATTAGAGCCGTCTCTCTACTCTTGACTTTTACTCTTCTGGTTTTTGCCCTCAATGCAGAGCCGGTAGATTAAGCATGTAATATCATGATTCGTCAATTTTGAAAAAGAATTGCGGACGTTCGGACACTATAGCAGTTTTTGTAAAGTTGTGGTTACGTCAGAACAAGGCCAATTGTTAATAAGGTCTTGACCTTCTCCACTTAACTTCGTTGGCATCGCCCTTGTGCGTTGAAATTCTCGGGGAAATTTACGTCATAACGAATGTGCTGCGGAGTGTTGTGCAATCGCTTTGTAGATGCGTACAGATAAAGAGACTAGGTTTCTAGCTCAACGTTAAAAACGATTTCGTGAAAGATGCTTAAGACAGTTTACGTAAAGTTGAAACGAAGGAAGGCTGTTGTGTCAGTGTATTATATATGTGTCGCTGGAGACTGTGTTAAGACAGTCTAACTTAAAGTTTCGACCAGAAAAACCGGAGATAATCTCGATAAGTTTAACGCTCGCTTGCTTGATCTTAAAAAGCCTCTTCAGATTTAAATCTCACTTGCTATATGTCATGATGAAGATGGATGGTTTCAAATTCCAATAAATTCGTTCTTATTAAAAGTGAAGGCAGAGGGAGTGTTGGGAAGCAGTTAGTTCTATGCACGGCTTCCACTTATCAGCTTTTGGTGAAAGCACCAAGTTGATTACATTGAGACTGGCTATTAAAATGATGAGGCTGTACAGCGGCCACCAGGTGCTCTGTGATCGTCGGGATGCAAATCACAAGCATTAATGAGACTGCCGGTTTCACATATTGTCGTATACCAGAACCAGGGGTGTGCAACCTTTATTACTGAAGGGCCAAACGCAATTAAACAGATCAGACCGCGGGCCGTGCCTCGTTTCACACAGGCTCTCTAGTACGAGTGACCGGCATAAAAATCCACTTTGTTGTATTGCATTTGGCCCGCGGGGCGCAGGTTGCACACCCCTGTCGTATACTATAGTTGATGCAAGTACGGCAGCTACATCAAACAAGTAAATTACATCATAAATAATTTCTTATCACATCACAAGAAGAGATATTTGTTTCGCTTTATTGGTGATAACAACTAAAAAGTGATAAAGTTAAGTTTCACTTATTTTGCATTGGCAGTTCATTAAGTTATTTTCTCCTAAGTTGTACATTATTAGAATAGCTTGGTTAAGTTTTGAAATAGCACTGCTCAAGGGGCTAATTTGCAACTGGCTCGAAAAAGCATGCATCTGCCTAAATGCTTGCTGATATTAAAGGGCCCCATCTGGATTTTTTTGGTGGGGCCCAACAGCTTTTCACACGGCTCTGTGTTGACACCTAGGAATGACGAACATTTCGCTTTGGCAGTGATAGTTCAGTGGTACAGTGTCCGCCTTTTAATTGGAAAATTGAGTGTTCGATCCACGGCCACTGAGTAAACTGCCGTAACGCTCCTTGGTCCACAGCGTTCACCTCAACTGCCTCGGAATTTCAGGCGTTGGCCTGCCGCTAAATGCCGTCACCAAAATTTGAAAAAAATTCTTGGCATATCTCATCCTATTTTTTAATGTTCGGTGGGATTCAATTCCATGTTTACTCGATTGTAAGCCGCACGACATGGTGTTAAAAATTAATCTAAGCCGCCCTTGATTGTAAACCGCACTTGAACACGTTGCCGAAGCCTCGGAGTCTCGGAGATACTTTCGTGTACTGGCACCTTATGTGTTTATTCGTAAACCTGGTAGTGATGTTTCACCACTACAACGGCCTCCTGTTCATCATAGTACTTCCTGTGACGGAGTGTGCATATAATTCTGAAGAGAATAGAATGCGTAAAGAGAGTTTGGTAGAGAGAGTTTGGTAAAGTGATGATGCTGTAAATTCTATTTGAATAAGGTGGTAGGCTAGGAAAAGTGTTTCTTGATTTGAAAATAGTTTTGTTTTTGAAATTTTGAAAGTTTATAGTCTGTTAAGCAATTCTGCACTCATACTGAAAGACACCACAACCCAAGAAAAAGCAGAATGACTGAACCAGGAAAAAAGCTGAACTTGGCTACACTATCTGAAAAAATGGAAAAACTAACATTAGCAGTTAATGCTCTGCAAAATCACACAGATGATAAGTTGACAGCAATGCTTGAAGAAATAAAAGGAATAAGACCAAGATTTTTTGTGTGAAAAATATGAAGATATGAAGAAAACGCTGGAAACAATTACTATGACTTCCCACAATCTGCAAGAGGAAAACAATAACTTGAAAAGCGTCGTGCTGGATTTACAAACAAGATCTGAAAAAATAGAACATGATATAAATGAACTAGAACAGTATAGCAGAAGATGCTGTCTAGAGTTTAAAGGAATACTTTATGAAAAAATGAAAATACTGATCAGCTAATTGTGCAAGTGGCCAACAAAATTGGAGTTACTCTACATCCTAGTGATATCAGTATCTCTCATTGTATGGCACCTTCAACCCCAACCCATCCTAAACCCAATATCATTGTAAAATTTCTAAGCCGGAAGGTAAGAGATAACATTTATAGTAAAATAATGAAACTGAAAGTTCCAAATGCTTCACTCCGACCAGGACATTCAAAAGTGTTTATTAATGAAAGTCCGTCTAAACGAAATAGGGAACGTTTTATAAAATGTAATGACTTCAAGAAAAAAGCTGGATATAAATATATATGGACTAAAAACGGACTAACATATCTAAGAAAAGATGACGCAAGCAAAACTATTATCATCCAAAATAATAAAGACCTGCATAAATTTGGCATTGCTGTTCAAATCTAAGCAGGGTTTAGTGACTATTAGAATGCTGAATATCTGATGGCTTTTGAGAGTATGTTTTCATTATGTACTGTTTGTGATGTTTTGTGTGATGTTGATTCAGCAATTTGTGTCTATTGTATAAAGTGGTTTCATACAAAATGTACAAGTTTATCTTCAAATTCACAATTGCTGAACAATAGTGATATCACATGCCACTGCTCAATGTGTACAGAATCTCATTATGTAGGAATTTCACATAACATCAATCCCAATGAAATTTTACCTGATGAGTTCTCCAGTGCTTGCACATACTATAATATGTTAGAAACATCCAACATTTTTAATTCATGCTGCAAGAATGCACTTTCTATTGTCCATATGAATATAAGAAGTTTACCTAAAAATATTCCTCTTTTAGAAGCTTTTATCTATCAACTAAATCACTCTCCTGACATTATTGCCATATCTGAGACAAAGTTAAGATCAACAACACCAGCCAATTTTAGATATAATGTTAACCTTTATGGGTATAACTTTGTGCATGCTGGCACAGAGACAAATGCTGGTGGTGTTGACTTTTATATAAAGGAGGGTGTTGATTTTAACATATTACCTAATTTTGGCATATATAGTTCTGACTGTGAAAACCTCTGGATAGAAGTAAAGCTGCATAACACTAAATGTGCTATTGGTGTTGTATACAGACATCCAGCTCCAAATCATAAAGAATTTGATGAAAAACTCTTTCAAGCTGTAAATCATTTATACAACAATAAATATACTTATTTTATATGTGGTGACTTTAATATAAATCTTATGAAGTATTCTGGACAGCACTGTTACTGAGTATGTAGACATGCTTCACAGTCTTTCTTGCAAAGCACTTATCAGCAAACCAACTAGAATTACTGAACAATCTTCTACACTGATTGATCATATATATAGTAATGAAAGAAAGCATGCCATTATGAGTGGGATATCTATTTTTGACCTTTCAGATCATCTGCCAACATTTTCTATTGTTAAAGCAGCTGATGTAAATATTACCTCTAACAATTATACAGTAAGAAATATGAAAAACCTCTGCATAAATGACTTTTTATTTGATTTATATATCAATTGCAATGAAGATTCAACTGTTAACTCCCAGTATGAAACATTTGTAGACATATTTCAAACAGTGGTAAATAATCATGCTCCTCTATGTAACGCATCAAGAAAACAAAAAAGAATGCGACAGAAACCATGGCTTACGCCTGGTACATACAAATCTATTCTCACTAAAAATAAAATGTACCATAAAGTGTATAATATAACGAATACCCCCTTATATAATATGTATAAGGTATATAGAAATAATCTCTCAAGAATAATCAAAATGGCAAAACAACAGTACTATTATACTTTGATTTCTTCCAACAAAAATGATACAAAAAAATTACACCAGATATTAAGTGATTTAATTAACTTAAAATGTAAAACACGATCACAACCATCTAAGATCATTACTGCCTCAGGTGCTGAAACTCATGACCCTGTTGAAATTGCAAATGAATGTAATTCATTTTTCAGTAAAGTCGGTGAACGAATGGCATCGAATATCCTTCGATCCTCTGGTTCCTTAAAATTTAGCCACTACACAAAATTTTCATTTTTTCTTCACAAAATAAGTGAACAAGAAGTACAAACCCTTATTAGCAAATTAGATGAGAAAAAAGCCATTCGGCATGGTGTCATTCCAACTAAATTCCTTAAATTCTCTAACTCTGTAATGACACCTTTTTTAACTCATATTTTCAACAGACGCATGACAGAAGGCATATATCCTAATTATTTAAAGGAAGCTCAGATTGTACCCTTACATAAGTCAGGAGACTCAACAATATGCAGTAATTACAGACCGATCTCCTTAATATCACAGTTTAACAAAATTTTTGAAAAATTGTTGCATGACAGATTATATTGTTACCTGAAATATTTTGGTTTGTTGTCTAAAGATCAGTAAGGATTTCGACCAAATTCTTCAACGGCCTTGGCAGTTGAAGATATTTATTATAAACTTTTGGCCAATCATGATAAAGGACTGCAAACTTGTTTGCAATTCATAGACTGCTCGAAAGCATTTGATACTGTCGATCATGAAATCTTATTTAAAAAAAAGGAAATGAATTTCGGAATTAGAGGCATACCACTGATGTTAATGAAAAGCTACTTGTCAAATCGTAGACAGTTCACGTTTGTGCAAAATATGGCATCTAAAATTAATAAAATCACATGTGGCGTCCCACAGGGTTCCACTCTTGGCCCATTATTTTTTATTATGTATGTAAATTACCTTCCCAAATGTTCTTCATTCAGTACTAAATTATATGCTGATGACACATATTTATGTTTGGCACATAGTGATTTAAAACAATTAAAACTTATGGTAAATAATGAGTTAATAAAAGTAGATGAATGGATGCATTTCAATAAATTAATTGTCTATAAATTATGTGAAATCTACATACTTTCTAACGGGAAAAATATTTGATAAAGCTGAAGAAGAAAAAAGGAATTTCAAAATTCACATTAATAATGTTGTGTTACGTCGGAAAACGTCTGTAAAATACTTAGGTGTTTTGTTAGATGAATCTCTGAATTGGACCTCCCACGTCAAATGCTTAAAATCTAAGTTATTGTTTGCTTCAAGTATGATATATAAAATTCGAAACTTTGTACCAATTAATGCTTTAAGAATAATCTATTACTGTTTCATATATAGTCATTTCCAATAGTGCATTGTATCCTATGGAACAGCTTGCGATTCTGTGCTTCAACCTCTTAATACCACCCACAATATTGTTTTGCATGCTCTCACATTTAGTAATTTTAAATGTCACATAACTCCTTTATATAAACAACTGTTTTTTTTAAATAAAAGATATATATCAATTAGAGCTATCCAAATTAATGTATAAATTTCATAACAATATATTATCACAATCATATGATAGCTTCTTTCAAAAAATTACAGAAACTCATTGTCATTTCACTAGATCAGCTGCCAAAACAAAATTACTTTGTCCCCAGAGTTGGATCTTCTCTGGGAAAAAGAAATCTAACGTATCAAGGAGCAGTGGCATGGTCCAGCATACCACAAGAGTTAAAAAATTTCTCATATGGTAGATTCTCCAAAAATTACAAAAAGTTTCTTATCGCGCTCTATAATACGTAGCAAACTTGACTTTGTAATAAACCGCATTTTGTATTTGACTACCACAATTTAATTCACTTTCTCGTCGTTGTCAGTTACACGATACTTGTTTATTTCAAATGAACTACTCATTTTTTTGTCTATCATGTTTTTCTGCTGGTATTTGTTTTTCCTCACAATTGGTGCTTAAATATTACCTGTACTGCAATGTCTCTGGTCTGTACTATATGCCTTCATGTTGACTAAATGAACTGTGTATGAGATTGAATTTACACTTTATTGTTATTTGCAGTTTATTGTTATTTGGTGTATCGAATATTCTTTTTTTCTTTTGTTTTCAACATTTGATTATAGATAATAGCCATATACTACTGGTTACAGCAGTTTACACAATTTTTAGGGACACCTTGACAAGATAACCTTCGGGCTTTTCGGTGGCCCTGCCCCACGTTAAAGTTTTTGTTGGTGTACCTGTGCATTTATAATGTTTTATACTGGCGGCTAAAGCTGAATACAATACAATTGGTAGACAAAGTGTAGCCAAGGAAAGAATGAGCGTCATCTATACCTTTCAATAAAGTAAAGAAATAAAAAAATGTAAGCCGCCCTTGATTATAAGCCGCACGAAATGATGAAAAAAAACTTTATAAGCCGCGGCGTACAATCAAAAAATACAATAAGTGCCACACGCTGTAACCCAGTCACTAGGTGGTTTTATAAACCTTAAATTTTGGCGGTTGAAGTGAAGAATTTTGCAAACGTAACATTGCTCAGTTTCAGTACAAATGCTGTTTTTCTGCATGATATGATGGTGTCGGAAAATGACGTTCTTGAGTGGGGTAGTGCAGCTAGTTTACGTGGGTAGCTTCGAGATTTGATTGTCGATTTGAACTGTTAGTAGAGTGAATAAGAGCCAGCTGATAGGCAGTGTTTCGTAAATCTTCCTTTGTTCAACGGTATACTTAACATTTGCAGTCACAGAAAAATTCATTTCAACAAAAAACACTTACGAAAGGTGTTGCTCTCATTTTGATGAATTTGAGGCAAGAACCTTTGTCTGGAAACCTAACGTAAAGGCAAACGATATGTTTGGGTATGACTGTGGCGAAGGCTTTTAGTAAAAGGGACGCTAAGCGAAACAGTTGTTCAATTTGCCAATGGCTGTACTGAATGAAGTTGTTCAACGCACTTACCGTCGAACGTAAGACTTTGTAATCACTGCTGAGCATTAAGAAGGCAGATGTCTCACCTGGCATGGTTTAGTAATACAGTTTTCAAAATAGACGTCTGTTGGTGACCGATTCCGTCGCCACGGAGAGCTTTGGTTGGTTTAAACCCCACAAACAAAGCTCCCAGCCCCCAATAGGAAATGTGAAACACTATAAATCAGTGGATTTTTTGTCAAATTTTAGAATGTCAACCCCCCCGTGCACAAATGTGAAGTCCCCTAATTGAAGACCTTCTAGTGATGGTTCTGTTGGTAACGAACAAAGGAAAGAAATAACTTTATGCACGTGTAACGGGAAGAAGTCCAGCAGCCAGACCAACTGTGTAGGTCACAATGAAAGCTTCAAGTCAAACGCTTCTCAACCAGAGCCAGTTTTAAGCCTATTTGACCTATTTTATCAAAATGGGTCCCTGCACCTTAAGAGGGCTCCGCGCAAGTGCCGATAGACTTAACGTTTGAAGTCTTTACTATTCTAAGAGAATTAAACCACTACTGATTACCAGATCCATTATTATATCCTGGTATATGCAGTATATATACTTTATTAGTTGAAGACAGGGATACTACACGAAGTATTAACCTACAAAAATGCTTACATCTGCTAACTAGGTATGCCACCATCACATCCCTTCATTTCTTCGTTTGATCCCTGGAATGAGTAAACTATTACAAAGCCATGCCGCGGGCTTACCAGAGGCTAAAAACCAACAGAGTTTTTTTGACAAAACATGTCCGGGTCTTTATATGCATATGTAAAGAAAGCAAAAAAATAGAAAACTAATGATGACGAAGGTGGCAACATCCAGAAAAAGCAAGAATCAAAATCAACAATGTAAAACAAGACTATTAAATATGGTGGGTGTTTGATTGTGATCTTCAAAATGCTTTATTAATCCTTATATCTTTAAATAAGCACGAAACATGATCTTCTTTCATTCTAAATTCTTGTATGCAAATTCATGGGGTGGAAAGGGCGGCACTCTTATGGTCGGCCCCCGGGCGGCACTTAGCCTCGCTACGCCACTGCATGAAACTGCTTGCATAAAACATGTTTTAAATTGCACACCAGCTTTAGACTCAGATTTCTTAAATTTCCTAAAAATGTAAAATCGCTTTTTACAATTTTATAAAACCGCTTACATGAAAGGTGTTTCAAATTGCACACCAGCTTCAGTAAAAACCACCAGCTTCAGTAGAAACCAACCAGGAAGGTTTCTCTTTCTTTTTGGTTTGTGGCTGCATCAAGGAAAAAATCGTTCCATATTAGCATAAGGAGCCATAACGTTGAGGTAAAACTGTGAAATCTTTATCAGTCGAAAAGACGTTTGGTGGTACAGAACTTGAAGATGGCGTGAAGTAGGAGATTCATCCCAAAGCTTTTCGTCTGACACTCTTCAAGGGACATCGTCAGAATGAAGTGGAGATACTACCGAGCTGGTTTATATACAGAAAAGAAGAGATCTCATTGGTTAAAACAGTGGCCAATAAGAAAGGGTTTAGGAGATAAGAAAAGGCGAAGCTGTCATTGTTTGAAGATGTAATTTGGACCTCGTCGAAACGTTGGAACGGTCAACCAATGGAAAGTTCAAGAGTTTAGGAGATCTTTAAGGAGTAAACGAATTCTTTTTGTTTGCAGCGAAGAGGATTCAAAGATTTGGTGAAAGTCGCTTCCAGGGCGGAGAGATGAAATGAAGTGCGGGCTCGAGCGAGGACGGAGAATTTGTCCTTATTGTAATGTAAGGCACA
>Ga0210059_1008165_pt1 | contig 16576 bp, 3 predicted proteins | sample Ectturendosymbi2_FD_188042 | JGI IMG/M metagenome (GOLD analysis project Ga0210059, IMG submission 188042) | Ecteinascidia turbinata endosymbiont from Florida, USA - Sample 2 (SPAdes) (version 2) | ecosystem: Host-associated > Tunicates > Ascidians > Unclassified | place: Key West, Florida...
AAACGGTACAAATGTGGAAGACCGGCGAGTGTGTGGCCCTGAAGACTGGAGCGCGTCACTCATTGATTTCGTGGATTTTATTTCGTTTTTCCTTGTATGGCTTGAAAACGTTTTCGACAGAATGTTGCGAGTTTTTCACTTTTTCATCCACAGCACCATATCAATGCGTTTGCGATCTGACAAGTTGGCTTTAGTTTCAAATGTGTGGAATAGGTTTTTCGACAATTGACGATCTTTTTTCAATCCTGGGTGAAATATCATAATAGATCACGCATTCTGTCCAACAAAATCTGGATGCCCACTCATTAAGTTTTTACCCAAGAAACAGGATAAATTTTACATTAGGTTTTGGTGGCTGTAGACATTGAAACCAAATGTATTTTGAATGCAATCCCTTGCAGATCAACAGTTGTACCTTAGCATAGATTTTCTGAATGGATTTCATGAAAGGTGTGGAAATTTACCCGGAAAGGAAAGAACTGTTACAACTGATAACCTCTTCATTTCATATGGCAAGCAATTGCGACAGAAAAGCGACTACAGTGAGTGTGGTCAACAAGGTTAGAAAAACACGTTTATCTATCGGTAACAACAGTACAAACAATAAGATATTCATGTTCCTGAAGGCAGATGATCTAGTCCACGTAGCTGACGATTTGGCAGGAAGTGTCCATGTGCTGACATGAATGAGTAAAACCAGTGAATGTTTACATTAAAAATGAGAAACTAAGTTTAAATGTTTGATTGCAAGTAATTTCAAACAATTTTTGAGGTGTAATTATTGTCATGGTAGGGTGATACGAAGAAGCGATGCAATGCATATCACATGCAGTATCATCTCTTTTACGAATATTTTCCGACACATCGTTGGCAATTAAAATGGCCGCTATTGACGGTGAAAACGAAAACCTCAGCTGTTTTTAATGCTCGTTTTGTCCAATATTGCTTTGCTGGGCTCTACTGGAAATGAAAGTAGCAGATAATTTACTTGGATTTGCGTATAGCTGTAAACTAATCTCATATACCTTGTACGTGTGACCTTAAAACAAACCAAAATTCGTTGCTCCATAATTGGCGTCAAGATAGTTTTTCGGTTTTAGTGAAAGCAATTATTTGAGAAGAGCATATTTTCCAGTTTTTGCTTGTCGCAGTTGGTGCTTTCATTTAGTCATTTCAGTTTTAAATTTCCTTGCTTTATCTGACCTTGGTTTAGCCTAGCAGCATTTCACTCGTAAGCATTGCTTGGAGATTTCCGAACTGAGAATGCGTAGATTAAAATGCACTCGGTTTCCTACTAAAAAAAGCAGATTGATACAAATGCGTTACCCTTGTGGATACCAATTACTTGATCTCAATCAAACCCATTGCTTTTTAACAATTTTATGAACAGGCAGACGCAACTTATCAACTTTTGCAAACCTGAACGCATATTTTGTCAAGTGACCAAAAACCCAGGGCGATTAGGAATGATGCCTGTTACTACTGTTTTGATGCGCCATGCACACTGCTGTTACTGTGCCATGCACACTGCTGTTACTGCTGTTTTGATGCGCCATGCAAAACGAAAATTTAACATCAAATTGAATCATCCCAAAACGCGGAAGTACATTTGTAACTGAAGCTAGCTCGCAACATAAAACGCAAATACACTGCAATCATATCAGGGATGTTATCCATACCTTTATTTCATAAGTTAAAGTTGCGAAAATAATAATGTATCTTTCAGACTGTTGTGCTTGAAATAAAAAACATTTATTTCTGTAAACAAAGTGCTCAAAAATCACAGACGATTTAAAACTTTCCATACAACGTAAATTTTACCGCAAGGTCGGCGAATTGGGTTGAGTTGAACGGAACACAAGGGTTGTACGAGTACTTCCACCCGTCACCCCCATCAAGGGTCCACATCGGCCTCCCAGTGTTTGACGCTAGAGAAGTGAGATCAATGGCTCCGGAACTGTCTGTCATTTCGCACCTGAACGAAGACCACGAAGTGTTTATTTAAACACAACGTGCGAGGTTTCGCTGCCGCGAAAGCTTTTTTCATTTGAGTTTTGCCAAATTTGTTTCTTGGTTTGTGTCAAAAAGTCTTTGCTGTTCTTCTTTTCATTTAACGGGCTTCGTTCAAAAATAGCAGTTCGCGAAAAGAATTAACAAAGAAAAAACAACATTACGCGATTTCCATCACCACCGCAAATTTCCTTGCAAAGCATGCAATGCTGTCATGGGTTCTCGCAGAAGAGGGCAAAGCTCAAAACCGACGAAGGTAGACATGACAGTTTCCAGAATTTGACAATTAAAAAAAGTATAGGATTGAAAACAACAACATGGCATCCAGTGAGATTTACAGAAATCGTCCATGTTGAATGCTTTTGAAAACCTGCACTATCGTCATCAAAATTCAGTGCATGAAGCGCAGCTTGTTGAACCGCAACACACGCTGCAGGTTCTACGTATGCAGAAACGAAGGCACTAGTTACAGCAAATTTTTCTCAACATTTTTAATTCTTCTGACGTTCACGGTTACGCGCTCCATTTTTTGAATCTTGCAGATAAACACATTTTTTTCCACGAAACGTTCAATACGTTTTCATCTGAATCATTCGTTTTCGCATTTGTTGTTTCCAACATAAAAACGGTAAAACTAGCAAGTTTTAATCAAGGAGTAAAAAGGAAAATTCATACTAGAAGCACCTTTATTACTTAGATTGTTCGAAGCTCTTCAGTTTCGTGAGAAAACAAAAAATAGTTGAGATATTTGAAGTGGTACTGGCCTTGTGATATCAGACATTGCCGTCTCGGTAAACAATGCGTTTAATGTTCCTTTGATTGCACTGACCTTTGACCTCGTGTTTCGGGGTTGAGCGTTTTACACTTGTTCGCTGAGCGTTGGTTAGCAATGAAAACTTGCTTATTTTCAAAGCGTTCGAAATGATGTTACGCCAATATTTTAATTCGAATTCCCTGTTGCTATGCAACTCATGCAAGACAACCAACTACTCTGATCAAGAACAATTATGTAACAGCAGAAGTAGACGAACAAGTTTGTGAAAACCTACATTTTACGATTTGAATGATATTACCTGCAAGGGCTGACGTGACGACATCGTTGAGCAACGGAATGCGCTGAAAGCAAACACAGGGCAATGACCACTTTTTGGGGCCCAAAAAACATCATTAATGATTACCGAAAACAGCAGCTGTGCACTGCAGTGACCTCTCCTGGTGAGCGTTTGAACAAAATGTTAAGTTAGTTGTCTTTGTCGTCAAATGCTCATTGAACTACTGTTTGTGCAGCGCTGCTTGAAATGGTGGTGATTGCAGTGAAACTGTTGTGCATGATGTTTACTTTTCGTTTAGCGATAAAGACGCGCGGAACCAGTGTGATTATTACAAAAGCCCATCAGATATCAAACCCTCGTCTGACAGGTTGCATTTGTACACTAGCCAAGGTTTTCTTGCAATTTGACCTCAATATTTTATCGCAAAAACCTGTCCGTTGTGCTAATCTGGCGAAATCGGAATCGAATGAGAATTTAAAAATGTACACCATGCGTTATTCCACAAACATTAATTACGTTCTTCATTAGACGTAAAGAACGCAAGGAAAAATGCTGGTTTTATTCCCACCTCATTCAACACAATGGTACAACAGCACAGCAAGATGTATGGAATTGTGAGACAAAAAGATCTTTTAAGTCCTTGCCATAATTGGTCAAATGTCAAGTTGGTTTTATTATGACACCTCTGTCGTCTGTTGTTTGTGTCCAAGACATTGAATTTGCAAATATTTTCAAATCATGTGTAACGTAATGCTAAGCTAAATCATACGTATCATGTGTTAACTGCCAACGTTCTTGAAATCTATTTCTTGCATGTAGAGTTTAACCTCTCGTTGAAACAACTTGAAGCTGGACATTTTGTCCAAACACATACTTGGGCAGTGGCTAATCGATGAGTAGGTACTTTAAGATATATAAAAAGTTAAAATTTGATGAAATATTTCTCAGTTTTAAAATGAAAGTCCACTTTCGTTTCCTTAATAAAAAAAACAGCAGCAAAATTACGTTACGCTATGTTCGCACAATTTAGCACCGATGTTTTACGCCAGGGTGGGGAAACTTGTTCAACAAAAGAGTCATTTGGCAGGAAACCGAAAGCACGGGCGAACCGCAAAATCAGTTTGGAGTGTCAAATACAGTCCGTATTACGACAAACGTCCTTAATGCAAGTTTAACATAAAATGACCTACATCAAATCGCGTAGATTCCTTGCCAACTAACCTTACGAATTCGTATGAACACAATGATAAATGAAGCAAAAATTAAATATGAAGCAACAACTCGCTATCACTTTGAGATATTGCTATTAAGCTAGAAGAGCCAGGCAAAACGTATGGCCGAGTCGCAGTTTGCCCACCATTATTCTATCCTTTTTTAACGCAAAATTAAAATCTGTACTGGCACTTATCGTGCAGCTAAGTCAAAGTTGTTAGCAATGAATGTTTCCGATATATGATGGACGATCAGCTACAAACTAGTTAATATCTATCTAAACTCATTCAATATCTAAAATGGCTGATGACCGTCAATCTACTGACTAGAAACTTAATGCAACCAGTATATTCACAAAGAAACAAAAAACTGATTTTAAAGATCTGATATGCTGTTCTTGTCGACAAGTTGCAACATTACTGTCAATAAAATTGCATCAGCAATTGATCTGGGCATCTGAAAATAATTTTACTGACACAGAGTAAGCAAAGCTATTAAACAGCTAAGCCTGGCCTGCACAACTCAGAAAGATCGAAGGGCCAAATTGACCAACAGCAATTGCCGCGGGCGGCAAAATCTATTTCATTTTGTTGTAGTTTGAAATAAATTCTGGAACGACAATTAATTATACGTCCGAAGTCAGGCTGTTACAACATTTCCTGCATTGCTGAAGCTCTCGGGAGCCGTATGTTGTCCGGTCCTGAGCAAAGCAATTAAACAGATTTGTGGACGCCTTATGGACGCCATAGCAATACACCAACTTCATTGCTAAATCGAAATACCCCGTGACATTTGTAGCCTTATAGAGCAATTGGAATGTATGTTGTCGACGGTTTAATGAAACTGTATACTTTGCTAAAATCCTTTTCACTTTAAAAGCTCACGTTACCGCCAAATTTGCGAAAGATTAAGACGTTGACGTCTTAATCTTGAGCAAATTTAGCGGTAAAGTACAAATTTGGCGTTCCCTTTCACACAAATTTTCAACAGCGCATTGTTTTTGCTTTTTTTAAAGAGTTGCATTCACCGAACATCACGACCTGCACAAACAAATGCAAAACGTAACTGCAGTAAGCCCGGGACTGGAGCAATATGATTGACTGAGGATATGCGTTAGTAAGCTCTTCTTGCAGCAACAGCACAACACACACATAGCAGTTAATTATTACCTTCATGTTCTCTAATTGTAAGCAAACATACTGCCAAGTTTCTGTCGCACCATACTTCAAAGGGAATTGTAATCAACCAGCCTTTGAAAAGTTGCGCTTTAATTTATTACTCAGTTGATGATACGCTTTGTTCAATATTTCAACAGCTGTTAGAAATATTACTGCCGATGTAAGCTGCGAGTCGAGAAAATGAAAGTTTCAGAAATTATCTACTACGCTCTGGCGCGTAATTGGAGGCAATCAAAAGCAATGTTACTTTTCTTGACATTAACACTCTAGCAACTTTATCTGAAAAGAAAATTTTCTTTCACCGACACAGTCCAGGGAGCGACAGCACCAACTTTTTCAAAATCACTGCAAGGAGGTAACGTTTATTAAAAATTTATTGCGCTTTTTCAAACATCAACCAAAAACAAACACGGTAGTTTGTTTCCAGAAACCTGCCTGCCTTTAGTTTCTTAATTATTTTCTTGGTGCAAGAAGCTCTGCTTACGTTATTCTTTGAGTGTATCTTCCTGCTTTTTACTTTGTTTCATCTGTGACGATTCTTTGCTGTCCATGCATCGGGGCAAGTTACTCATACATGGCAGGTAATCAGTGAGACACGCGCTTCACTTAATTACGCTCTTTCTTTTCTGTTTTAATCCAGTTATTTAAGGTGTTTTAGGGACCCGATTCGGGTCCCTGGAATCGAAAATCGGGCCCCTAGAATCAGCGAAAATTATCATCGGGTCCATAGAATCAGAGAAATTGGGTCCCTAAAGCTCCATAACTAACATTTTCCTTAAAAATAACCCTGGTTAATCAACTCTGGCTGAAAATGTGACCGGGTTGTGTGTGTGTTTACCGTGAGGCAACATTTGCTACCGTGCTGACGGTGCGTTGTAGAAGGCAAATACACATATCTTCAACTAAAATCCTGTCTCTTTGAAGTCATTAGAAATAGGACCAGTACATACTGATGTTTTCAGTTGGACAGTCGTTTGCAGTACCTTGAACTGCTAGTATAAACGTGTGACTTTCACCTTGTCGTCATTGCCACTCGGACCAGGGATGCTCATGCTTTAGAGGAAATACATCTTTGTCTAAAAATGAAGTTTTTTGTTTTCAGTAAAGTAAGTTCTGGTAAAGAAAAAATTCTAGCTCAGCTTCTTTAGGGTTAATATCTGAACCGTCTTATATAGCCAGATAAGTTGAAAAGACGAATTTTTGTAGAAATATTTGAAAAAATTGGTTGCGTGTTTTCAAGGTTGTGTTACAATAAAAACAATGTTTGCACCTAAACATCTGTCTAAAAATTGCAGGTAAATTCAGTCAAAGTTTGCAACGAATTAAATCTTTAACATAGAAAAGGTTTTATTTTCAGGGAAAAGGAAATCACATAAATTGATTATCTTGAGCCAAATGAACGAAAAAGTAAGAAGTAACTTATCCAGTAGCATTTTAAATCTCGCTTTGCACTGAATTGGAAACCCACGGCAACGTCTCACCATGATTGACCCTTGTGTGGACAATTACGATAATATATTTCATTACCGAAAGGATGTTTCACATATTGATGACTACAGCTGCTATAGTTGCTAAGCATCTACCGCAAATACGGTTTATGCCAGAGGTAGCCTCTATATTTATGCCAGAGGCAGCCTCTATAATCTTGCAATCATTAGTCGCTTTGTTCTGACATTATGCTCGCCAGAGTAAAATGCACCATGGGGCTGGTTGTTGTGCAGAACCGAACGGACATTTTCGAAGAAAACACAAGTCCTGATGGCCTCGTACTGAGGCAGGGCTGCCCTTTTTTCACATCGAATGTCTTTGAAACAAATTAAAACTCGCTACACACAGATAAACAATCATTCGTGGTTGCTAACGTTGACAACAGTCAATGTGCAATCATGAAAGGTCCATGAGTTGTCCTGTCGATGACTGAGCAACGTTCTTTTGATATATCTTTTGATATCGATGGAGTTTGCATATTGCAATATTTGCATATTGCAATATTTTGCGAAACTTCATTTTGCTGCGCAGAGTGTGGACAATCACTGCTGGCATATGGTAACATTTTCTCTTTTTGAAAAGAATGCGTGCGCGAAATCCTTCTGCTCCCTTTTTAGATTTGCTTTGAAATGAATGTCATGTGCACTCGTTGGCATTTCCTCCTTCTTGGCTTTCACCCCTGACTTACTTTCAGCATTACTCCCCTGCTTCTGACTCTGTGTCAGTCTCGACGAGCTCATATCCAGAACAGACATTTGCGAAAATCTCCAGTGAACTGCTTCGTGATGTAGCTCGTGTGGGCGAGGTGGAAAAGGTAAAGATCTCCATTGGTTTATTCAGCACACGAAATGCTTTTACTTGCATGAACTTGTGTAAACAATCGACAGGACGAAATTCTGCCTCTTTGCAACTTAGAAAATCTGGTAGTGTAAGAACCGGTGGAAAGTTTGTAACTTTGAAGTGTAGACAAATGAATGAAACATAAATTAAGAGAGGACCTTAAGCACCTACTACATATGCTTTGCAGTTTGGGCGAAACGCACATGGAAATTAAAACTGCTAGTACAAATTTGCTTTTACCGTAGAAATGTTATCAAAAATAAATTGCTGGCTAAAGCCTCAAAACCAGGGTTGCGGAGTCGGAGCCGGAGTCGAAGTCGTAAGGAGTCAGAGTTTTTTGTGTGGAGTCGGATTCCTAACAGCACTGGGAGTCGGAGTCGAAGTCGGATTTTTTTTCCGACTCCGACTCCGAATGTCCAATTGGATCATTTTTTACATCACACTCCTGAATTGGGAATTCCTGTCGAAACTGTACAATTTCTTTTGAAACTTTTATTGAAACAGATATTTCGTGCTGTAAACCACGATTTCCATTGATTTTAACAGCAACCAAATTTCATGCCTTTACGTTAAGGAGTCGGGTTCGGAAATTTTGGAAACGTCAGAGTCGGATATTTTACCTCCGACTCCGCAACCCTGCTCAAAACGTTGCGGGTTACCACGCAATCAGCGACCGGTAGACATAGTGGGAGACTCTACAAGCAAATCAGTGATCGGAAGACAGTGGGAGACTCTCCCAGATTCTGATTGACCTAAACTTTACCCGACGCTCGTCGTAAATGCATCTCAGGTTATTGAATTGTGACTGCCAAGAAAAATTGACACTAAAATATTTAGTGTTATTAAACCTGCGTTTTGCTGCAATAGTTACAAAAATCTTTGCACGGGAGCACTTTAGAAAGTGAAAACCTTTTTTGCTTTCTTGCCAGTGCAATTAATGTGGCTCTGGTCAACATCCACCCTACACTTGCGCTCTCCTATTTGGGGACGTACCAAATAGAACTGAAACCTTGCTGAAGTGTTCCTGGATACCTTTTAATGAAATCGAAATTTGAGATTTTAATAACACTTTTGCAGGGTTAAGCAGGGTATTTTCTTGCCTAAGACATTTATACCCACAGGCTAAGTTGCACAATTGGTTGAGCACAAATCACCAAAGCTGGTAGGCTGGGTTCGATGCCCGGTCTCACCGAATACTTGAAAAACGGTATTTGTGACTTGTCCAGCCTCATGTGTTCGGCGTTATTGGGTGGGTCGGGTGCAAGGGTAAGCTTCACGCGTGGTGTTGCTATTGACTCGCCACCAGTGCAGCATTCACTGCAGAAGCAGCTGCTTGGCCTACGACGCAGAGTAAGCTGACATGGGCCCCGCAGACCATTCGTTACACTCCCGAAAGGAGTACATAAAAGCGAGTGTAACGAAACTTAACTGAACAATTATACCAAACTATTTTAACAGGAACATTTGTTAAATGGACTTATTTCTACTCTGGCGCGTAGCTGAACTCTATTCTGGTTTCTTGAAATAGCGTCAACTACAAAGCACTTCTACGGCTTGATTTTTGCAAAGGACCTTTCACGAACTAGACTTTCTTGCTATTTGGCGTTTTGCTTTCGATCGCAGGCAACAAACAGTTGTGTACTCATGTCAAAATTCATTAACGCATACCAACATTTCGTGTACTCATGCGTAGAAATTGCCTGAAGGTTGTGGATTGTCGCTTCGAAGTACGATATTCTGCACAGATAAAAGCAATGAAGTTTGGATGCAAAACCAGCTGCAAAATCGTATTTGCCGAATGAGCAAAGAAAATATTATTTTTGATTATTTACTCCGTATTTTTTGTAGACGAATAGCGTAATTAGGGAAACCAGCAACATGACTGAAATGAAAGGCAGACGTGGGAATTACATCGCTAAGAATGAATCCAAAAGCTGGCATTGTTTTTGTAGCTTGTTTTGAAGATCTTTGGCAGTAACATCTCGAAATTTCATCGCTTCGTTGCATTTCGCCAGAGCATCGTGTTTGATGCTGTCTTCTACTCTTTCATTGTCCACCACAACAGCTTTAGCATAGTTGTAGCAAACCCAGGGAAAAATGTTGGATCTATTTTGCGAGACTCCTTCGCATGATAGAGCTGTTCTGAAGTGGCCAATAGCAGTCTCATAATCACCAAGCGAGGCCTTGTATTTGCCGCAGTAGACCAGGCAATTGGGAGCTATGATCCAGCTGCTCATATAAGCGTCGGCGTACCCCCAAAGTTTTTCGTAGTGTGGATCAGTGTTTTGCTTAACAGTCAGAATGGCTTCGCTGTCGTGTTGACTGACTGCGACCAGTTTGTAGCTGAGGCGTACCATGCAGCGTAGGCTCAACATTTTGTGAAAATCAATTTCTGTCAACGGCCTTCTCAGAGAGTTTTCGTAAAATACAGTATCGCTTTGCTCATCGGTCCTTTCGAGGTTGTCAGAAGCCATTTTTATCCAATTCGCCAAAAGCTCTCTTCTGTCTTTTTTATCAATGCTTTGTCTGGAAAATTTGCTTAATCTGATATTGATCCGCTCAGCAGCAGCCCATCCACCGAGCGATAAGTTGATCCCAGTTTGTTCGGCGCAAAGCTGACAAATAGCATGAACCATGTCAGCGATCCAAATGGACTTCTCTCGATTGGCGTCTGTGCAGTCACTGCCTTGAAAGAGCCAAACCCTACTTAAGGACAGAAGCACCGCTACTAAACGATCCACAAAAAACACACTGCTATAACTCTGCATGTCCAAAAACAACTTTTCCCCTTCCAGAGCTCGAAACTTGCGCAGTTGGTCGGGATTGATTTGAAGGGTTTCTTTCGAACCTGAGCTCAGCCATTCGATGGTTTGTTGATTGGTGCAGTAATGCTTCAGGGTTTCTCTTTGTCCTGATTTGAAATGCATAACCGTGCAAAGATACTCATCCAACTGCTCTCCTATACTCCCCAGTTGTTTTCCAGCAGTTAGACAGGCTTTGAAAACGATGGGTGCAATCTCAGTAACAGGTGCATTCTGTTTGGACACCAAAACATCAAATTCAAAAGCATCCTTGCAAAACTTTGATATTTCTTTGGAAATTAGAGAAGCACTTTTAATGAGCTGTTCCGAAGCTGATGTAGAGTTCCAGAATTTTTTCGTATTTCCATATGCCTCCCTCAAATGAATTTCTAAAAATCTGGCAACAAAGTCCCCAGAATGTAGCGAGTGGGATTCGAGATAGTCAAGAAGCGAAAAAAAGTGAGGAAACAAACTTTCCATGAAATTGTAGTCTGCCTGCGATTTGATATCTTTTGTTGCAAGTGCGGCAAGCGATATTAGAGCTTCTCGATTAACTTGTTTGCCGTCTGTCATAAACGTCTGCACTGCTAGAAACACCATTTGATGAAATGTAATTGACGTTTCGTGGTATTTCTTTCCTTGTACACTGCATATGTCTAAGCTCTTCAAACAATTGATGAACTTTCCAGATTCGCGTTGTTTCACATAAAACGTTTTTGATGATTGCGGCGTGTTTGAAGCTCGCTGTCGCATTATGACGTTGCCAATCACTGCTTGAGGAATGCAACCGTGGTGGAAAAATGAAAGGACTTTCATCGTTTCCAGCAATCCCTTTCCTTCCAGAAGCACGACTATAGCGTGGAACAATCTTTCAGCGTGCGGTCCTACTTCGTCTTTCACAAATTTCTTGCTATATTGATGAAAATCAAGCGACTGCTCGTACTCATCATAGTAGTCTTCATAGCTTGTCGAAGACGTATCACATGTTGTTTTCACAACGGTTAACCCAAGTGGCGAACCACGCAACTTGTCTATTATTTTCAAGGCAGCTTCCTTCTCGGAAAGAGATGTGGTTTGTGAAATACCAAGCAAATCAAGAGCTTCATCAGTTGTAAAACCTCCAACTTTTACTTTCGTCCATGTCTGGTCCGAAGGAATATGGCCAATGTATTCAGAACGAGAAGTTACGCACAAATGGACGGGTTTTCTGGACTTTTTTTCCTGAAAAGAACCCACCAGTCCGTGAACAAGCTCAGCACTCTCTTCCGGGGGATCTTCAATGACGATGATAACCGGAATTGCAGCGCTTTCTAAAATATTTACAAATTTGTCCGTTCTTTGTTTGTTCAGCTGCTCACAGGCGAATTCACAGGCTGATGGACTACGGACAAGGTTGCACTGCAACATTTCTTTCAGCAAGCTTTTCAGAGATGCGACAATATCTTCGCTGCAATCACTGCATTCGATAAAATATTTCACGTACAACGCATCATCGCCGTTGAAAGGAAACTCTGCTGCAAGGTTGCGAACAATTGATGATTTTCCTGTTCCTGGAAACCCATGGATGTGAATGCTTGCCAAGTTTTCTTCTAATATTTTTTCCTTAATTTCTCGATACGTTTCGCGGGGTACGAATCTTTTAAAGAATTTTCGAGAATTTTGAATAGGCTGTTTGTTTCGTGCAGTATGTGATGAAGCGTCTGCGCAAGAGGTAGTTAGTTTATTTTTTTATCAACAAACCTAGAAAACAAAAGAAAACAGTCAAACTTACGTTGCCTTTGGTTTATCTGACTTGCTTGTGACCCAACGATTAAGGTTTCAACTGAAGAATTAATGATGTTGATGTTGAAACGTTTCGAACTTTCGCCTTTGAAATTATTTATTAATAATGAAACTTTTTAACACAATACTGACATTCTAACCCGGTTGGGTAGAATATACGAATTGCTTTGAATATAGCTGGCGACACAAAACAGCTTAAGTCTAATCGCGCTTTTCAAAACGTCAAAGTCATTACTTTAGCTATGAAATTGGGTGTTATTTTCTCAAATCTCCTCATAGGCAGGGTTGGATTTAGCTGATGCGAGGCCCTCGGTTGGCTCCCGTCTTCCACTGTTACGAGAGAAAAATGGAAAAGCGTTAATCTAAATGTAAGGTCAATAAATAATTTTAAATCACACTAGAGTGCCCCACGATCACAGCGCTTGTTGCTGCCTTCGACGTAAAAGTGTGCCGTTCAATATACACGGAATTGTTAGGAATCGTACGTGGCTGGCGGGAACAAGATTATTAATTTTTACAGGCAAACCAACCGAAAACGCCACAGTTAATTATTTAAAAAGCACATGGCCTACGTTTTCTATAAGTTTCACATCTGTTTTTTCTTATCTGTCCTTAAAAAAAAAAAAAAACACACTGCGCATATGTTAGGCGGAATAAAGACGTTAAAGCATAACATGATGCGCACGTTACCACGGCTGTAAAGATCTTACACACACAAGCAAAACACGTCAAGTAAAACACATCCAAACGGTTGCAACTGCTAGCTTCACGATTCGCGTGCTTGTTACTTTTTCAGAGTGCTAGGAATCGAAGGCAACAAAACCGTCGCGCAAAAGGATGTAAGGTTTAAACCAGAACCATCGCTAGAAAGTTTTGATACGGGGCTTTACTTTTGGACTTGAAATCCTGAAAATTTGGTCAAATATCCGATAATTTATAGTGTTTCACATTTAAATTTGAAGGGATGAATCCACCAACCATCAATGCTCCCCCGTGGAGACAGGACTGGGACTTCCCTTATGCTGTCATTATTGAAATAATTGCAAAACGCTACAATCATCGAATAAAGTAAGGCTAAACAGAGCCCAGTAAACAACTAAAAAGGTTTTGTCCTGACCTTCTTCATAACGTAATCATCTAGGAATTCATTACAATCTCTTTGCCTAATTTTGTCATTTTTAATGCACCGAATGCTTAGTGTGGGCAACCTTTCCTGGAGAGGGTACGCGACTTTTCGGTCTGGCCGTTTCCGTTTGGCTGATTCGGTTTGGCCGCTTCGGTCTGAGCCGTTTCGGTCTGAGCCGTTTCGGTCACGGGACTTTTCGGTCTCGAGACATTTCGGTCAGGCTATGAAATCTTGCAGAAATCTTATAGGTTCACTTTTTGATGCAAACGTACTTAAATCAACGAAAAGTTTTATTTAAAAAGTTTTATTTATTTAAAAAAAAAAACTAAAAACATGATACAAGATCCAACAGTTAATCAGCACGAACATATGATTTTCGTTATCGGCAGGAAGCAAATGAAATCATTATCGACATTTTGGAATTAAATAGAAATACTTCAAACTCATAAATACAATTCAGATTTAATCGCAACCATTAATCCTCAAAACGGAGTTGGTACAAAACTAGCTAGAGTTACATTTCGCCTGCCGAGATAATCATTTAAATAAACAAATGCAATCAGTTGTTTATGTACAGAAATGTCGTGACCGACATGTCCCCAGACCGAAACGGACAGACCGAATCGGCCAGACCGAAACGGCTCAGACCGAAACGGCCAGACCGAAAAGTCCTGTTCCGAAACCACTAATCTAAGACTGTTCCTTTTCACTGAGACATTTCTGTTATTTGTCTCACAGTTGCATTAAAACCCACCGCAACAGTTTTCATTAGTCTATATTTTCAGGCATTCTGACCAAAACGACTCAAATTTTTTCGGTCAAAAAACATTTCGGTTTGTGACCGAAAAACTAGATCTAAGGCATTAGACATAAACGCGCTTTTGTCATTCTCCTTCTGTTACATTTTCCTTTGTCTCTTTGGGGCAGAATACAGTGTTTGCCAGTTGGCAGAGTGACGTTTGCTTGCTATTCAAGCTCATGAAGATCTCTGATTTGATTAGCATGGGGGCAGTACAAACATGTGCAAGTACTCACTAGCTATGTGATTTCTGAATACCTTTGTTAAAGAAAAATGGAAAAAAATCACATCCAAAATTACCCAACGAGTTTTGCGTAGTAGAAACGCTAACAAAACTACAATATTGCTCAGAATAAGCAACTACTTATTGTAGGATAATGCTGCTAGCCCTACACATAGCTCTTATCTGCAGTACAACCTTAAGCTTTGACCAGGTGCATTTCAAACACAAAGAGGCATAAGTTCTTTTGCCCGATTCACACGTAACAATCGGCACGATAACACAGGACGCTGCCAACGTCGTTTGAGCATATCGACGCAGTAGTTGGCATGCGGCTTGTCCAACGGTCATATTGAGATTCATGGAAACCCGTTGGAAAACCCTGGCATTATTCACACAGAATCTAATTAGGCGAATAACACTGAACGTAATGAATAATTAAGAAAAAAAAATTGATGAGTATGTATCGAACTGATCATATACCGGCAATTGAATCTATGTGTACCACAGTTTGCTGGAGGCCTCCTTGGATCTTGAGACCCTAGGCTTAAACCTACATGGCCTATTGGTAAATCCGGCCCTGCTCGTAGGTGATACATTGCATAAGGCGGCGAAAGAACCAAACAGTAAATTCCTTACCTGACCGAATAGTTTTGTTGACCACATCCTCAGATATTTCCATTGATTCCAAAATTTGGTTTATAGTAGTCCTTTAACGTTCTTAAATAAACAGTCGTAGAGCTTTAAAATTTAAAATATTCTAATCTCAAACAAAACTGCAGATAGATATATATAGGCAACATTATTTCATATCTCGGTATTTTCTCGATAGTTTGGGCCTGGAATAAAAAACAAACAAGCAAACAAAAAATAAAAGCAAAAGAAACAATTTCATTTTGTTAAACGAAAACAAAATACATCAAGTTGTTTTGCTTGTGCCTTAGAAAATCATGACAGAGCACCAAACATTGTCTTAATCTCTTTCTCGAAGCATGCTTGCCGCACCGTCCTCCAAAGCCCAAAGGCGGAGAACAGTGGCGCAGAGTGAAATTTGGAAGCCTTGCCAAGTAGTGCATGCAACAATAACCCAACAACCAGTGATTTAAATGAAAACATTTCGGTCGTTTCGAAAACCCGCTGTTTGCATCGTCAGTGAATATCTAATCAAGCGTGAATGCGATGCGATGCACCACTGGTTGCGCAGCAGAGTGTGCTCAATCGCAGAAAAAAGCTGGCAGAAAATGACAAGCGACCATTGCAGTAACTGACGAAGCAGCATAAAATTCAGTGTGTCTGAGTCAAACAATTTAAAAGTAACAATGGCATAAAGCTGGTGACGACTTTGTAACCAGTGTCGGTTATCTTGTGTTACAAGGGAAGAGAGAAGATTCAGGCCTTGTCAAATTTTGGCGGAGGCCAAGATTTCAGGTTGATCAAAGTTGACAACATGGTTAGGGTGCATGTACCCCTACATTTTTCGAACTTTTGTGTTTTTTAAGTTTGCTGATGAGGTTGAACTGAATCTGTCTACTGTTTTTCCAGGTTAAGCGTCATTTGTGTTAATTTTATTAAAATAGTTATTTGAAGTGTAGTTTATGTCATCACGTTGGTTAAAAATTGTAGTCTTTGCAATGGACTGTTACAGCCAGGGTAAGAGCCATAGCAGAACATAAACGAAGGTGACATAAGATAACCGTGTCTTGTGTTCTAGTTAGCGCACGTTTCTTCGTGATGTTAACGTTCCTACGCTCAGCAAAGTTTGGAAAACCTGATCAATAGGGCAAGTTTTTGTTGCAGTAAAAAAGTGAGAAAGTTGCATTTATTTTCAACGAAACTTGCATTTATGCGCAGGAAGTTGCATTTATGCGCACATTTGACTGCGAAAGACTTGACACAACCTATTTTCGTTTGCATGGACTTGGCCAAATGCCAAGATTTTCCGCTCTTCCACCTCTAATTGAGTTCGGGCACTGTCGTACTTGGCTGGGGTTGTAAAACTTCTAGCTTGCAAACCAATGAGACGCAGCTAATCCGTCATATAGCCCTTTTTCATGCAATCAAAGAGAAT
>Ga0210059_1008166_pt1 | contig 16574 bp, 8 predicted proteins | sample Ectturendosymbi2_FD_188042 | JGI IMG/M metagenome (GOLD analysis project Ga0210059, IMG submission 188042) | Ecteinascidia turbinata endosymbiont from Florida, USA - Sample 2 (SPAdes) (version 2) | ecosystem: Host-associated > Tunicates > Ascidians > Unclassified | place: Key West, Florida...
TGGTGCCCGGCCCCCCCATTTGAAATCGGTGCCCCCCCATTTCACGTTTGGTCCCTCGGTTGCTGCATACATCCAATACTGTATTTTTAAAATGGGCCCCCCTTCTGGTTTTGGCTCCTCCTGGTTTTTGGCCCCCCTGCTGCTAAATCCTGGCGACGGGCCTGCTGTCAATACCATATTCGTGCGGCGCTCCCCAAAGCTTTTCACGAAGAACCCGATCGTATGCTTTCTCAAGTTTGAGTAAACATGCATGGACCTCTTCGTCATACTTCCAAGATTCCTCGAAAATTTGTTGGAGAGTGAGAATTTGGTCTGTGGTGCTGCGTCCAGGACGAAAACCGCACTGGGTATCCTCCAGCTTTGGTTCAATCATTTCGCGACATCTGTTTTCAGTGCACTTGACATAAACTTTTCAAGGAGGCTAAGCAGAGAGACGCCCTGGTCAGTTAATGCATTCACACCTGTCTCTCGTTTTGTGTATGGTCACCCGACCCCAGTTTGACAACCTTTCGGTGCCCTCCCAGAACCAGGGCTCACATTCACTAATTTCCAGTAAACCCAGATTGTACATGAAGAAAAAAACATTTGTCCATAAAAATGAACAGAAATGTTAATTTGCAAAAAGACATATGAATGAAAACACATGAAGCGAAATGGTGATTAAAATACTGATTTACTTATAGCTCCTCTTCCAAATTTTCATCTGCAACGTGAACATTAACATTTGGATCACTTTTCCTCTTCTCAAAACGTTTTGCATAACGCATACTCCATTAATTACATCTCTCACTAATTTAGGCTTAAGTGTCTAATAGCCGTTTTGCTGGCTTCTTGACAATGTTTGTTTTGTTAACAACTTTTCCTTAACAATCTCGGTTTTAGCGAGTTTGTTTTTGTTTGAACAAGTGAAAATATTCTTTCTAGTGATGCAGAAGAATGTGACAAAACCATAAATTTGGTCAAACCATAAACCATCAAGTAATTCAAACTCCGAGTTATCGCAGCCACGCTTGATGTTACGCAGATAATACCAGAAGCTGGGTTTAGACTTGGACAAGGACACATATTTAATCTATCGATATAGCCTCCAGCTGATCTTCAGGCACAAAATGGGGGCAAATATAGCGCCATATTTGCTAGTGAACTTGGATCTTTTGTAAGATCTTGAGCTGCAACGGAATCTAAAATCCCTAAGCTGGCAACACACCCTTCCTCCAATGGAAACCGTTTTTTAATTTGTATGCATAGGGCAACCAAGAACTTTAAACATTCAATCTTAAAAATTGTTTCATCAATTGTTTCATAAACACTGCTTCTTCAGCTGGCGTCTGATACAATAAACTTATACATCGTTCACCCAAATGCAAATATTTCCCATGTTTATGTCACCGTTTGTTAAACTCATGTTACTTTTGTTATGCGCGCAGCCGCACGGTTTAGATTAAATCGAGCGCAACTGCATGGTTGACTGTACCAGATCGCAAGCACACTAGTGTGAGGGTGTGAAACCAATTGAACACGTTTTGTTTCACCGATATGTGTATTTTTCTCACCTGATGGTAGTATACGAACACTGTAATTACCGGAGGATATGTTTATTATATTATTAGATTCACTGTAGCTAATTCCCAAATTTGTATCTTCAAAAAAGAACCCAGATTTAACGGGATTTTTCAAGACACCCAGATGGACTCGAAAACCTCAGATCTTGGTGGAAAAACCCAATGGGGGCCCTTCCTAGAACACCAGGTCACGTGACACACACGACTCAGCCAAAGAACTCTTCGATTCAAGACTGAGCATTTCAAATCGGATTTTATCGCGACCTGCAGCATTCCCAGCCTACAGTGTTTTGACAGCTGGGAAGACTTCGGCTGCAGTTATGGTACTGTATTTTCCTCCGTCAAATGAACCTCCTGTGTGTCCGATGGTATAATTGTGACTGGGTTATAAAGATCTTTGAAATACTATCTCCATCTGCCAAGGATATCATCCGGATTGCTGCGTGAGACACCATTTTGATCACCGGTGGATCTAGTAACGCAGTATTAGATTTTCTTCGCGGAGACGTCGAATGGTTTGCCAGAACACTTCCTTAGTTTGCCAGTGATTGCAATCAGTTTATGTCCGAAATTCTCCCAAGATTGCATCGTTGAATTTTTCACCATGAGGGCTGCGAACTTTCGTGCCTCAGCTTACCGTGCGCGCAAAGAGGATTCGGCTTTGTTCTGAAGCCATGCCTAATCTCCTTGCTGGAATAGCACCTTTCACCTCCTGGTTCCACCAAGGTGTCACAATTGTATTGTACCATTATTCGGCACACTGAGTTGTTTCCGTCCGCAGATTCGAGCAGCAGATGAAGCTATAGCTGCTTTGAACAGCTGCCACTCCACCCAACGGCAGCGGGAGGTAAAAATGATTGGTATGGCCAGAGGCGAAGAATTACTAGAAAAAAGCGAATTATCCGTGTTTGACAAAAACATCAAAATTAAACCATAATTTTTTTACTGAAAATTGTCACGAAGATGCAGAGTCGTGTAATCTGAAGACCAAAAAAGCATAATCAGACACACGTCAAATTTTTCTAAAAACAATGTGGCGTTTCTGATTTCTTGAAACAATCACTGAAGCTATCTATTGCACAATCAAACTTTCTGTACAATTTCTATGAACAGACAAAATCATTAGGTGATTCAATCTTTGCGCACTCATGGTCGTTCGGAGGTAACGTTCTCAAATGACGAAGAGATGAAAAAGAACGCTCTGCAGAAGCAGTGTAACTGGCAGCACGTACAAAAGTTGCAGAAGTTTCCTAGCTCACTGAGAAATGTTACAATTCGAAGTAAATGCAAGAGTGCTGGAAACTGCGTCCTTCATTTTCACACTAACACCTGAAGCTGCATCACTCAGAACAGCCAACTAATCAAACAACCTTGAGGCATCCAGATCGTCATCAAAATGCTTTTGTACGTCTTCCAAGTTTTCTGCGATCACGCAGCCGAAATCAGCAATTCCTCGCATTTGGATGAAGATCAAAATTTTCTTGGTTGGATATCTTTTGCATTTCACCATTGATGCTATCGGCAACGTCGAAGTACAGCATATCATACGACAATAATCTTTCGGGGAACTGAATGTATATGACGTTGGGCCAGATTGCAGTTTTTAAGGAGGTCTACGCACTCCCGGAATACGGGATCCGTTAGTTGTAACTCCGGAGCTTGTTGCGCGATTTTCTCCCAAAATGAGGAAAATGCAGCATCAGATCGAAAGCGCTGAACAGCACTGCATGTTACTTCAGCACATTTTTTGGCTCTGGTTGCAGTGATGTCACTGCACTCAGTGCACTGTAAGGTTGTACTCAGCTGATCTGCTAATGCATAAACTTGGTGCAAACCGCTGTGGCAAAAACAAATCAAATGTCTCAAGCTCTGCATGAATTCCACTTGCTATGTTTATAACTTCCAAGCACGTTACCTCGTCGTCACCAGCATGCAAAGTTTCCAGCAAAGCTTCGCAATTTTGAAAAACCGGTTCGAAGAGTTTCGCTTTGGCAGTCCACCTCGTAGGGCACAAAGGATGCAATGCAGCTCCAGTAAGGTCAAAGCTGAATCTCATTCTCTCGAATAAATCTCTCCGTTTTGGAGAAAACTGGATAAGGTTGGAAAGCTTCTGATGGTGCTAGACTGCTAGTACCGGCTGTCAGATCACTGATACTGCACAATTTGTCCGCAACACCGGCTAGTCGTCACATCAGTGTCGAATAACTAGATTCATAGGTGTAAGAGCAGGCAAAATTTTGGGGGTTCGAAGGAATTTTGTTTGGATTCTCCCTCCTAAACTTGCCCGAAAAATACTTCAAAAAAGTGACCTCCAAATAAAAAAAGCTCTTAATGTCGATTCGGGCGCAATTTCATGTCAATTCGGGCGCCATTATTTTGAAATTAAAGCACGTTGGGCGCCATTTATGCTCAGATTTTTAGGGAGTTTTAGAAGGTTCTCAGAGATTTTTCCCGGATTTTAGAGGATTATGGCCGGATTTTATGGGACTTTTCCCGGATTTTTATCAAATCAAAACTTGTGGGGATGAAGTTTTTTTTTAATTGTTAATTTTGGTGACGGCAATCGGCCGGGATGCAGTTGCACCCCCTGCACCCCCGCTTCCTACACCAGTGACTAGATTTACGAAAGAACGCGCTGTGACGCAACCATAGCTTTGTTCCTAAACAATCGACAGTCTGTGGATCAGATCCTAACGCCAACAGAAGGTCGAGCATGATATTCGATTCTTTCTCGCTTAACGCATGTAACTTGCTTTCTAACTGTTTTGTTGAAAAACTCCTTTCGGATGCTTATATTGGTCTGGCCATACCGGTCATACCGCTTCCGCTGACTCCATCTCTGCGTCCACTGTGCATTCCGGAAGGTCTCGGAACAAAGTCGCTAAGGTCTTTCTCTCTGCAAAGGTCTTTCTTACATCTTTACCGCAAGGGCCTCTCACTTTATTGGTTAGGACCTCCTCGTCCTGTACGTTTGTGTAGGTCCTGTTGGTTTTTGAAGGCTTGCGGTAAGTTGCAAGCCACTAGGTGGTGAGCGGACAGCAGTTTCTGTTGCCGTTTTGGCACGAACGTCCATTAACACTGGTCTGGACAAGTCAGGATGAGGATGAGTTGAACTTTATTAACAAAGATGCAAATAGAACAAAAAACAGATCACAAGGTGGAGAACGTGAATTGGAGCCCACATATAAAACTTCCAATGAAAATAAACTGTGTGATGGATATCTGTATGAAGCTGCAAAAATAGACCGTCACGTAACGAGTTTCTGTGAGCTGAAACGTTTCGTACATTAACATGAAACATGTGTTGCAGGCCCGTAGCCAGGTTGTAAGGTTTGGAGTGGGAGTGGGGGGCAAAATACGTCTTTAGGAAGGCAAGATTTTTGTTTTTATTGTATGTTTAAAACAAATTTTTCTGGGCACAACAAAATTTTGACGGCACAAAAAAATTAAGAGGGGCACTGCCCCCGAATGCCGGCAGTGGCTACGGGCCTGTCACAGGAGCGGATCCAGGGGAGGACGATTGAGACGATCGCTTCCCCCTAAAACCTACGAAAGTAACTTTATTCACCATGATTTTGTACAATTCGGAGAACAGCATTCGCAATATAAGGCCATTTTGGTGTTCATTATTTTGCATAGCAGTGTTGTGAAGTATACTTCATCTCTCTTACGGCAGTGAACCCGTAATGAGACTTGACGACCAATATTACTGAAATCGCCCCCCTAACCTTACTAGTTTGATCCGACCCTGGCCTGATGTGCTATAGAAAAAAATGGTACGCAGGGCGGGTTAATTGAATATCCGGTAATCGAAAAATGACTTCTATTTTTCTGGCTCAATCGTGCTTAAAACAAAACCTTGTCTACTTCGCTAGTCTTGAAAACAGTTTGCGTTGCAGATGCTTTTACCATTAATGCAGTACAGTGACCAAGACATTCAGCAACCGGAAGTTTCATTGCTGTAAAAAAAAATCCGAAGCATATTTTATGAATTGTAACATATTCCACTGTAGCTGGAGGCTTCGGCATCGACGCCTGTGGCGCAAGGTGGAAAAAATAAAGCACTTAACAAGATTGTGGTCAAGCACGCTTGTTCGACACAGAATCGTGGCATTGTATTGGGATGACTGTTGTTTTTCGACAAGCAAGCAAACAAAACGCATGAGTTTACGCTGCTTCTGGCGCTTTGCGTGTGTGAAGTGAACCAAAGCGTCATGTCTCTTTGTGCGAAAAACGAGGCGCTGTTTGTTTTGCTTTTTTCTTGAGCGAATCTACGGCACTTGGAATGGCAATCAAGCGCAAACAACAGCAATTCGCGATGTCATTGACGTTTGTGAGCTAAGCTTAGAATCAGTCCCTCTTAGCACTCCTCACATCGACCAAACTACCGACAGTTTTGCTCTGCATCCCATTTCAACCAACGCGCTCAGTTGTTACACCAGTGGTCGCGTTTACAACATGAATGGTCTAAACCAGCTATGTCCAACCCAAATGGCTTACTGAACCAAAAATTATGCCATTGTCTTGACGAGGGCCGTACACTGACAGATTATTGAGGACCGCACATTGAATGGCTTACGTTGATCTTCGCAAACTAATTCAGCTTAAATTGAAAATGTTCGAATCCTAACTGCAATGGTAACAGACGTGATGAAGTGACACTGCGGACTACCTGCATCAAAAATGTCAAATTCAAGATTATCAAAATAAGACAGGTTGTCAGTATGTAGGATACTTAGGATACTTTTACTTCAACGAAAACCTAAACTGGGCCGCACAAAACCCTCGACTGGGCCGCATTCGACCCGCGGGCCGCGGGTTGGACATAGCTAATCTAAAATCACCATCCGAGACCACCGTGCGAAGTTTTACTTAGCAAAGAAAGAAACATGGTTCACTATAAATGTTTTCTGACTATTTCAACTATGTGTTGCTGCTTCACGGTCTTGGTTTGGGTCATGTACATAAGCGTAAGGTATGGGGATGCAGGGGATGCGGTCGCATCCCCAACACCGAAAAATTGGCCATTATTCGGGCAAAAAGTTTCAACATTTGGGCAAAGTGTGCAGCTACATTCACATATGAGTGACGTTGTGTGCATTTTCCCAACTAAGGCAAAATAATGGCCAAATCAACTGCAAAATAGTGGCAAAATAATCTAGGACTATTTTGCCATTCCTTTTTGTCCATGATGGCAAAATAGACACTGCCCTTAAGTGAACTGGAATAATGTGGTAATTCCAACAACCTTCATCAAATTTGGGCCAACTAAAAAATTTCATTCAAGGTTTCAGTAAAATTAGACATATTTCAGTAAATTAGGAGCATTTGGGTATGGTTCAACAGCTTCAATTAAATCTGGGCAAATGAGAAAAGCTTCATTCAAGTTTGGGTGAAAATTAAAACGTTTAGATAAATTGGAAACATTTGCGTGAAGTCCATCAGTCAAATCAAACTTTGGCAATTTGGAACAGCTTCATTCAATTGTGGACAATTTCAAACAGTCTTGTTCGAAGCTGGGCTATATGGAATAGCTCCCTTGAAATTTTAGTACTTTTAGAAATGTCTGGGTTAACTATAAGAGCTTAATTCAAATTTGGAGAAAATCAGAATCATTCTAATAAATTTTAACAATCTCAATGAAATTTGGGAAAATTGGGACAACTTCATTCAAATTTGGGTGAAGTTAGAAACATTTCCATAAATTGGAAAAATTTGGCTAAATTCCAACAGACTAAATCAATTCTGGTCAAATAGCAATAGCTCCGTTCAAATTAGGGCCAAGTGAAACATCTTCATTCAATTTTGGGTAACTTCGAACAGCTTTATTAATTTTTGGGGAACTTCGAACAGCTTTATTAATTTTTGGGGAACTTCAAACAGCCTTATTCACTTTTGGTGAACTTCAAACAGCTTCATTCCATTTTGGGGTAATGTACAAGTGCTTCATTGAAATTTGCATACAATTTGAAACATTTGGGAAAATTCCAACAGCCTCAATCACATTTGGTTATTGAAACAGCTTCACTGAAAGAGTAGCTGTGATATGTGACATGATACTGTGAAATTCTCGTGTTTCAAACTTGCTTGATGTTGTGAGATTTCAAGTGTGAATGTGTTATCGCGAAGTATTCATGAACACAATTAAATGTTGTATGGAACTGCAGCTGTAGGCTAATGTGTTGTGTCGTAGTAATGTAGCTGTGATTTACTGATTTCATACTCTTTAGGTTTTCATATTTTCCGTTTGTTTCATGTAGGCCTAATGAATTTCCTATGTTGCATCAGTGAAACTTTCATGAACAGTAGCAACTGTACTATATATTGCACTGCATAATTCACTAATGCTAATACAGTCCAGTAAAGCACTGCTATTTTTATAAAATATTCTTATTGAAGTTATAAGCCATTTGTCAATAAAAATGTGCATTTGTACACATTCCCGGGCAGTTGATCGTATAAGCTGCAATGTTTGCCTGTATCAACCCCATATTGCTATTTTTTCTTAGCATGCTGTGTTTAGTGCTCATTCAGCTGTCTACACTGGAGTGGATTTTTGGTTTTAATAATGGGACTTTAGAAGCTGTAAACCAAGGATCACGAACATTTTTTCAAGCTGAGAGCTACTTCTAAAACACACTCAAATGTTGAATTGATTCCAAAAAATTAATATTTGTTACTTTGGGAATCAAAACCTTTGATGCACGTTCGACTCCATGGTTCGTAACAAAGCTTATAAAACACATATCGGACTGGTCACGCATCAACCAAACTACCGTAACATGGTTCTGTGAAACGCTTCACTGCACCAACTATCCAAGACCACTGAGATTGTGACTGGTTGGGAGTCAAGCATTGCGGTTCTCACGAAGATTATAGGGCAACCGATCTTTTGACCTAAAAACTTGAAATTTTGATTTGAAAATTTACAAATTTTAACTTTATTTTGGCTTATCCAACTTCCTGCGTTTGAAACTGCAAACTCATTCAGCTTTTGGTCAGAGGCGCAGCCAGAATAAGGCCAACGAGGCCATGGCCCCCTCCGAAAAAAATTTATTAAGATTTTTCGCTGGTGTTTTATATCAATCTCAACTGTTCGAAAACAAACGGAAGGAACAGTCGGACTCGTGTAGCGTCGTGTTCTCTCACTGACCAAGGTTTAACGCGACTTTTTGCGATTGGATGCGAAACTATACGACTAAAGCACGTAACTTTGTTAGCAAAGTTGCCAATTAATGCCGACAACACGAGCTGAGGTGTGGCCTGAATGAAATGGAAGGGCGCAGCTTTCTTGCAAAAGAGTACAAATTCGGATGAGACATTTTTGAGAGCATTATTTGCATGAAGTATTGCCGAACCAAATAGAAACATACTTGGTCAAGACACGATCAACCCGAAGCGCACCACGCAATGGAGTGATATGCAACAACGCAATGTTTCTCACAGCACGGTTGGCATTGTGGCTAGTGGGTATGCAAAACCAGGTAGAAGGGACTCATTTTAAAATGTACAGCAAGTCACTGTCAGAGCAGCACACAAACTTTGTTAATATCACATTTATCACAGTTTCAGAGAGCAAATATAAAACAATCATTAGCAGGCAAACCATTACTAGTCACCAAACAGCCATGGTGATTTTGTGTGAAATCTGGTGTTGACTCTTCTTCGATTGTAAGTCTAGAGAGAAGAATATGACAGATGGATATTTACGTGGTGCAGTGAGCCAGTATAGCGCCTCCAAGAGAAATTTTTAGGCGGAAAAAAAACCATTTGGGGCCTCTAAGACTTGCAAAATTATTTTGAAACAAATAAAAATTGAGGCTAATTAATGTGCATCACACTTCAACCAGAAGTGCTCGTTTATTGATCATATGAAACAGTATGTTAAAACATGACGGTATTCAGGAAATGTGACCATATTACCATTTTTTAAACATGACTTTTAAGTGTTCATAGCCAAGGAAAAAATTAGAAAAGAATTCATTTAACTATTGTATAAGCGATTTTCTGGTATTCTTATTCGCAAAATTTCTAATAACACTATCAAAATCAACTTGTCTGGCAATACTAGGCTCAATGTTTAATCTTGCTAGGTCAACAAGTCGTGTTTGTGACATAGCAGACCGCAAATAATTTTTTACAAGTTTAAGCTTGCTGAAAAATCTTGCAGCAGATGCTACTGTGGCTGGAATTGTCAGTAATATTCTCAAGCTAATACAAACATTTGGAAATAATTCACACAAGCCACACGGGCCACAAGGCGGCGGCCACTGCTTTAAAGCATTGTCGAAACACTGTAAGTGGTTAGTTTCCTATGTTTCGAAATCTTCAGATTTCTGGGTATGTCCTCTAATCCTAAACTCACATTCGATTCGACCTTGTATCAGCTTGCGGCGCAAGGTTAACAATCAGCAAAATGCACAGCACACCTTCGCGGTGCACTATGAGCACTTGCGTCCTGCACTGCAGTTAGTTGTTAATTTTAAACTTTTCAGTTATTATCTTACACATATGCGCAATATTGGAGGGCTGCTGCTGTTAGATTAGATGCTGTTAGATTAGATTGTATTGTCAACTGGCATGTTTCCAATCAAATTTCATTTGAAGTATCTCTTAGTTTAAAACTCTTGGTTTATTAGAGAGAGTTTTTATTAAAGATTTGTTTGAAAATGTTGAAAAATGAAAGACGTAAAGGAATATTCAGTTAAATGGACACACTGACACAGTAATCGTGAATGTCTTAAATTTGACAAAGTAGGCAAACCTTCAAGTTCAACAATAATTACTGTTAATAATTATCAATACATCCTATCAGGAAAATGCACTGCCAGCAATTCACATTTAAAATACATCACACTTCTTACCAAATCCTTCAGGCCAAACCAGTTTTATCACCGGGCGGAATCAATTTCGCTACATTATTCCGAGTGTGTTGGTAACAAACACTCAATCGTTCCTTCAACAGGCCCGTAAATAGGAGGTATCAGGGGGCGAAGGCCCCCCTAGAAACAATTTTGTCCTCCTGGAACAATGAACTGGACAAAGTTAAAAACTGTTGGACATAGTTAAAAAAATTGTGCCCCTCTCAGAAACCTCTTCGCCCTCTTGGTGTCTCAAGCTGGTTACGGGCCTGTCCTTCTGTCTCAGGCAGGGCGGCAACCAACTGATATTTTTTTGGGGGGGAAAAATGATGTAACTTGTTGCTGCGCCTAACAAATATATACGTTTGTGAAAATTTCGGAATTTCCCCCTCTCTGTTTGCAGGCCTGGTCTCAGGCCCCTCCGTAGCTGTCGGGTCCCGGAACAATGTATCTGCTGGACCCCCCTCATGGCCCCTGAGCCAGTAACCCAAACTCTGAGCTGCGAGTTAAACCTTACAGAGACACTCCAATTGTGTCTTTTTCTCAAACATTCCCATACTGTTGCACTTATGTACAACGTTGCCAGTCGCAACAGCAACAAATGAACGTTCATTTTCAACGCTTCAACGGTTGCTAGCCTATCTGCGCAGCACTATGGGGCAAAACCAGGCCCGTAACTAGCTAGAAAAATTTTCGGCCCCCCTGCAGAAATGTGTTGGACATACTTTAAAACTATTGGAAACAGTCCCGTGACCAGGGGGAAAGGGGGCAAAGCCTCCCCTGCAAACCTTTTAGCACCCCCTGGAAAACTCTGTTGGGCATAGTTGAAAACTATTGGACATTGTTTGAAAAATGTGGGCGCTTTTCAGAAAACTCTTCGCCACACCTGGTGTTCCAAGCTGGTTACGGGCCTGGGCAAAACCGTCTGATGGATTGGCTTTTTTGACGAATAATCGTGATGTGACATTGATTCTGAGATGGTTTTCGACGAGTTGTTCAAAAAGAAACGCAGACTGAATTTTATCTTTTAATTGTGCTTGCAGGTATTTTGTAAAGTCAAAACTTGGCTATTGGCATCCTATGATTTGTTCCTGTGAATCTACTTACATACTTTTAGTTGATTTTGACTTATTCAATAGGCATACTCAGTGATATTCTCGAGTACAACATTACACGGCGCTTCGCTTTCCGCTACTCCTAATGTTCAGTGAAAACTGTTTGGTTAACAACTGCTTGATAATGATCACTGCGAAATCAAACGTTTTCTTGTCTTTGTCAAAATTTATCTATACCGACTGGTAGAAGATATTTGACGTCATATCCTGTTGTAATAGACCAGAAATTGACCAGTGACATCAAAATGATCTTTGTGCAAAATAGCTAAAGATTGAAATCTGACGACGTCAGTGGCTGGCCTCTCCCGAACAAAATTCCTGGCTGCGCCCCTGCCTTTTGTGTTGGCGTTAACTCAAAAGCAAATTCTTTCCGTATCCTTCACACTTTTAAAGAATTTGGTTATTTAACCTTAGCATGATATATTTGGTAAGTACATTAAAAGCTGCAATAGAGTCAAGTCTGGGAACATCACAAAGGTAAAGCGCTGTATGCATGATGGACAGAGCATTTACCAAACTAAGAAAGTACTGTACTGCAAGACCACGTTTCTTGCCTTCCCACGCCTAGCTTACTTAATTTGCAATCTTCTAGTAATGGGCAAAACAGTATTACTACATCGGAAGTCGCAACAAGCCAATTAATATTTCAGATTTGCAAATAAACTTGCAAAATCATATCAATATCAGTTGCTGCAGCTTCAATAAATATAGTATGCATTAATTAGTTTTATTATACCGATAGTGGTCGAAAGCAACGAACACTGACACAGATATCGGAAAATACCCAATCAGTCAAACTCTATTTTTTCAAGAGGAAGACTTAAGCTTCTGTGAAGTTAGTAAAATTGGCCCAACAATCATAACATTGCTACCATTAAATCATCGCATCGATTTTCGCGGCGATAGCGAATTGCAAGTTGCCGTCAAGTTTGGCGCAGTTAATGTTCGTCGTGAGCTGTCACAAACCCCTCCAACCGTATGTGTTATTATCAGCAAAATTGCCTTGAAACAAGTCTTGATGGTCTTCGGTAAAGCATTGCTAAACCATTGTTTCTCAGGCAAAAAATATGGCAGTCCATTATCATGTGTTTTATACGCTTTAGTCAGTACCTTGAGTAAAACAGCGTAGACCTATTGAAAGGTGTTCTGTTGCAAAAATACTGGAAATATGACTGTTGCAAGACAATTTACGTAGAAATTAATGGCTAGTAAAACTAGGAACAGCTAGCCGTAAGTTGTAAAATGTGCTTATCGTGTTTTTCAGCCACTTCGAGTGTTTTGGCGTCTGTAGATATAGCTGTACTGTGTTCATCAGACTTCTGACCAGGGGTGTAGTGGGGGGGGAACGCGTGGGAACGGCGTATCTACACCTTTTTCACGTTTTGGTTTAAGTTTAGTTCGAAGCTGTTTCAAAATGGCTAGTTTTTTGGATGCGTTCCCACACCTTTTTTGTTAACGCTACATCCCTGCTTATGACAGAGTGTAACAGAACAGTAGGCTAGGAAAGGAGTAACTTAGACCAGCAAGTAAGCCCAAGCGCCCAATCTTGGCTAAACTAAAGAGTCTTTAGTAAAGACTCCAAACTATCCTTTTCGCCACCTGTTGTTTGAGGCTTGCTATGAAGTCATTCTGTTGTGGAGATCACGCCGAAAGTTACACTGCGTAGAAAGTAATGGATGAAATAGCTTTTTACCAGCTAACTAGCATAAGCCAATGCGATTCCACCATCTAGGAACGTCTCAACTTTCTGGAAAAGTGAAGCTAGTATTACTGGGTTTTCCCACGACGTCACCATCCAGGAATGTCTCAACTTTCGGGAAAAGTGAAGCTAATATTACTGGGTTTTCCCACGACGTAGTTTCCTGAGCAAGGTTTCTGCCAAGTACTGCACACGCGTAATAAATACCGCAATCGCCTTGACACGAGCAAGATCGGGTAAACTCTATTCACACTGACCAACTTGCAACCTGCTTTGAGAAAGCTTGCAGATAAACACCATTGCAAGGTTCGCATTAGTTGGAATGAGCTGTTTTTTGGAAATTAATAACATTTATTCTACAAATGCGTTTGCATTCGTTTTGTTTTGTGCTAACTAGACTGCCCGTTTATATTTCATTAGCTCTGAATTATTTTCAAAACACAATACTATTTTCAGAAAAATTATAGGAACGGTGCGATTTTCAAGCAAAGTACCTGCATGGAGGCGATTTTATAAAAAAGGTTGAAGACCACTGTTCTGCAGTGGTGTGAATGGGCGCTGATTAAAGACGTACTGGTCAGTTGCAGTGTGTGAAATGAAACGCTGTTCTGCCAGAACTTCCTAACACTTTTTTGCGCTGTAGTAGAGGCCTACACCAGACAAGTGCTTTCAACGTATTTATACGTAGTAGTCCAGATGGTTCCTGGAAAGAATGGATGTGACCGATTGTTTTGCTATCGATGACTGTGTTGTTGTGGTTTTACGCTAGTTATTAAGTAAACATAGATGATTCTAAAGCAACAAATTTGAAATGCTATTATTCTGAAATGCTATTGTTGCCGCACAATGACAATGTTATTTTCATGAATCCAATTGTGACGACACAATTACAAACTTGTTTATGCGCTGTGCGGCACGAGCGAGCTATAGTAAGCGAATGCAGAGAATAACACTGACGGTGATAACATCTTTTGACCAACTTTCAGTTTATTTTTGGACACCTTTTCATCTAGCATAGCAAACACTTTCAAACAACTACTGAAGTTACTCTAAGGAATCTTACCCTTTGACCAACAGCGGAGCGGACATGGTCAATTGGGTTGGGAAACACTGCATTAGACAAATGGTCACTTAACATGCGAAGTATAAAATGAATGGTTTTTAAGTTTTATCACCAACATTAAGAAGGAAATTGTTACTTCAAGGTCTTAATACCAGGCCCGTCGCCAGGATTTTGCAGCAGGAGGGGCCAAAAATAATAAGGGGGGCCAGATTTTTAAAATACAATTTTGGATGTATGCAACAACCGGGGGACCAAACATGAAATGGGCGGGACAGATTTCAAATGGGGGAGCCGGGCATCTCTGCCCCCCACTGGCGACGGCATTGTTTAATACAATCCTGCACTGAAGATACTTGTTAAGTTAAAAACAGGCACTTAGACAGGGTTCAGCCAAGTGCAGACTGCCCAACTCGCTGCTCTGGTACTTCCGAAACGTGAACAGTTTTGCAAGTTCGTCTCAATAGTTTTTAATAAACTTCCAGCTGGGGTTTCATCCTTTCCCTGATCATGATCCCATCTTGCATTAGGCTTTGCTTGGAACCTTTCGCTGTCCAGAAAACTTAGCAATCCACAAAAAGATTCAAATTTTTTGGATCCCACCAATCTTGTTACCGTCCAGCTTTTCTATCACTCTGCATGGCTTGACAACCGAAAAGTTTGAAATAAACTAGCAACATAACAGTGAACTACATTTCATCAGCAGATGTTTTGTGCAAAGAGAAACCGTTTTGGAGTGACTAGTTTGAGAATACCTTCGCATTCCTCTTTACAAACTAACAATACAAAAGTTTGGTTGGAAGAAGCATTTTTTAAAATTCTGCAATAATAATTTTGTCGTGGCGCAAGAAAAATTGTTACATTTCCAGCAACGAAAGTTTTCGCACACATCAAGTTACATATTTCGTAAGGACATGTCATGCCTTGATAAGACACAATTTGTATGCTTTTATTCAACGATGTGCATCTGTATCTAACTTTTTATCCGCCAACTTCAACTTTAGATGCATTTTAAATATTTTAAATTTTCCCATTATGTAACCGTAACGCTTCTGTATGAAGATGACAACCGAATGCGGCAGTTTCTGGTGCCTTGTTTGTGTTCGGTCCTCTTCGGTATCAACTGGTACGTGTCCCAATGAACACCTTTACTGTAATGCTTTGTGTGTAAGCATTTCTGTGCCCTTGGCTTCTAACTAATGTGATATGGACTTTTTGTCTGAGCCAAACACGTAAATAAATAGAATAAATGAAAGGTCTGTTTTACAAATTCCCACTCACTTTGCATTTTGAGATTTTACACTGATACAAAAGTAGGCCCTGTAAAAGTGGATATCATAAAATGTCACCGTGATACTGATTCAAGGCCGTACTTGTTGCTAAGCCTTTCTCGCTGCAAACATCTGCAATTTATTAACAAATGGAAAACTGCGTAATCACACAAAAAACATTTATTTCTTGAAAGTGCAATATTGCTATGAGTCAAAACATAGTAGGAATCAGCAATCTAAATCTCTTTAATTTTGAAACATGTTTACCCGCATAAACTGGAAACTGTGACCGATTTTAGAAACGACACTATTCATAACAAACCAATCAAGAATAAGCAGTGTGTTTACCCTACTTAATTGTTCCTTACATCTGTACAGTATGTTTAAGCGAAGGATAAGGATATATATAAGACTGACCAGATCCCGTTGACCGTGTGATGTTAAGGGTTAGAGATCAAGTGTTAATTTAATTTTATTATTTGTTTATACTGTTCTTGATACAACTTTACAAAAATTTCATTTGCTGATTTCATTCATATTGACTGCAAGGAGAACTATCTCGGTCTTGAAATGCCCATGTGTTCTTTTGTCTCCTTGGCCTCACTTCTTCAAAAGCTGCCCTTGAACAAAGCTCCAGGGCTTGACTGCATTGCTGCAGAGCATCCGCTGTGTGCAGATGAATCTCTGCGTTTTTTTCTCAGTGAACTGTTTAACATGTGTATTATTCATGGGTATACACCCAATTCCTGTTTAAACACAACAATAGTTCCCATATGCAAAAACAATAATGGGAATATGTCTGACACTTCAAATTACAGACCAGTTGCAGTAGCCACAATGGTGTCAAAGCTACTTGAGCGCTTCATGTTATTTAACATATCTCCTTTCCTTGGTACCACAGACAATCAGTTTGGTTTTAAGGCTGGTCATAGTACTGATCAATGTACATTTTTGTTAAAGCAAACTGCTTCATACTTTGTAACCCATGGTTCATCTGTGCATGCTG
>Ga0210059_1008167_pt1 | contig 16573 bp, 9 predicted proteins | sample Ectturendosymbi2_FD_188042 | JGI IMG/M metagenome (GOLD analysis project Ga0210059, IMG submission 188042) | Ecteinascidia turbinata endosymbiont from Florida, USA - Sample 2 (SPAdes) (version 2) | ecosystem: Host-associated > Tunicates > Ascidians > Unclassified | place: Key West, Florida...
TGTCATCTGCAGATCGTTTTTCCGCTTTTCCCCCGTAGATTATGGCGTTTATATCGCCTCTGCTTATTCTGGAAATTTCTTCAATATAAATTACACTTCCTTACTGGTGTTAATGACACCCCACACCGCGTCAGAAAAAGGCTCATATTTGCGACGATGTTTTTCATGTTCCAGTTTCTATACATTGGAAGCACCAAGAAAACCAACTACAGTTCAGTTTTTTCTACGCATTGCAAACGTTGTTTGCGGTGTCGAAGTTAAAATTTTTTCCAGTGGTTCCCGTTTGTTTCTGGCTTGCTGCTCCGCTGCTGTGGAATTGTATGCTTGCGGCACCTTTGTCAATCCACGTACCCCTGACTAAAATCTGAGACAATCTGGTTGGAAATCACCGACATGTTAGGTGTCATATTTACATGCTGAAATGCCGCTTAAATGTTTCTAGACGATCTTCGAAATTTGTTGTGGTTTATATGCTCAATGAACTTTTTCCAAGGCTTAAGTGGTTTAGTATTGCAGGTTAAGATAGTCTCAAAATGCAATGTTAAGTGGTAGATTTTGATTGTAAGTGGACCGGTGGGTTGTCCATGTGAGTACTGTTCATGTGACTTCTTTGCAATCAGACAAAACACAAACATATTATCATAAGGTAAGTTTTATCTGAAACTTATTTCATTTCTATGACTTTATATCCTGCGGTAGGCTGACAGATAGATGTAAAGGCATGGGGTTGTAATGCTTCGGTTGCTTGCCTTCAGATTCAAAGCTTTAGGAATTGCCCGTAAAAGTTTGCAAGCAGCTGAATTAGAAACATGGTTCTATTAGAGATATATATTATGAATTTTTGCATGCCTTTCTTTCAATTTGTTTACTTTCTAGTCAGTTTGGTAATTGAAAAGATGAGGCACGTCAACGAAACAAATGCTTTTTTGAAGGCTATGTTTTAAACTGTTAAATGACTGTCTTTACTTAGACTGACATTACCACTATTTGAAAGAAACGCACCTGCAGTTCCTTGAGTTTTGTTGTGTTTTCTGGAGATCATTTTGTTTTTGCGTATTTATCGCAAGGTTTAGGTTCTTGTTGCTTAACAAAAAGGCCTTTTGTGTTGAAGGCCTTTTGTGGTGTCTTTAGCTTACAGACATTTTTGTTGGTAAATATGTGTCACAGAACCGCGTTTATCAACTGTGAACACAAAAACAAAAAGCTCATTAATAATGGTATGAAGTTAGTATCGAGCAGGACATTTATTGGATGGCGTTTTGTCGTTTTTCTTGAAAAGCGAAAAGCGCCAGTTGTCATAAAGTGGCAAATTTTCATAGCGTTTAAAATTTAAAAACCAAATGTGCAGGCTTTTCTGTCCCATCCCATAGAAACGTGTGACTCTCACATCTATTCCCATGACACCAGCACGACGAAGTGCATTATATCATGTACAATGTACATACATCTAGCCTGTACATACATACATCTAATGTCTAACATCTAGCCTCTACAAAGCCGTGGTTAAAACGCCCCAAAGCTTTCAATTAGGGAAAGTGTTGAAAATTAGGCGATCCTTTGTTTAGTAGTCACCTACAAAAGGGCCAAAAACCTTAATTTTATGGGCCTCGCATCACTCCAACATGGCAACTAGTCTCTATGTGTAATACTTACTGTGCTGTGAGCATAACAATTAAAAGTTATAAGTTTTCTGAAAGCTTTCGAGGAATCCCCCGACTGGGTCTGCTTTTTCATTTTGCAATGATTCAAATTTGCACATGTCTGTATTCAAGCAATTGGTCTCCACATGCGTAACACAAGTGAATCTATTTGCAAAACTTTTAATAGGGAACCGATTTTACGCAACACTACGCATCCTCAGTCCTGAAATCTTATTCAAATAGGATCTTGTGAGCGTATATAATGGCATTCAACTTCAGAAAATTCCTACTATATGACGTACGTAAAATTTCCTACTATATGACGTACGTAAAAGACGTAAAATTATTAACGATGAGACGTGGACCGAATTTGAAGTCCACATCTCCGATCACATAGGACAAATTATTATTGCTTAGTGTTGCCATTATTATATGGTCATTCCCATTGCCAAACCCACGAATATGTTTATTGCAATCAAAATGTAAGTAATTTATCTTGGCAGTAAACTTCATCTACTTCAGTTCTGCAGTAGTCCCACTAGCTCTTTGCCATCAAAACTTTCGGCTGCAGTTTTATGCTGTTAATTTGAGGCTGTAGAAACAACCTTGCTGAGAAAAAGAAGTGGCAGTCATTCAACTTTCATGTCATTCACGATGGGCTGTGCATTAGTTCAACCCAAAAATTTGTATCTTCACTAACTTGCGCGTTTGAAAGCATGCAATATTGCTTGTGATGGTGGACGTGCCTATTACAACATCCATTGCTTGTTACAGTCTATTGGAGTTAGTTGCACTTAAATTGATGGCGTGATTTTCTTTGTACACTCACATAGGGTGCACATTCTTGATCTGTCCTTTGCTGAGCTTCTAAACGCTTCAGATCATAAACAACGAAAACCAGCCACACACAGTGTTGCCAACTCTTCTTGCAACGGATATACCAAATCTTGTCTGAAAAAATACCAAATATATAGCAAATTTATCTGTTAACAAAAGCTTAAAATGTAATGCTGCTTTTCCCATACTTTTTACCACTTCACTGAGATGATCAATAGTTGCTGTTGTGCAGTGGCATCATAAAGAAGTTGCAACTCAATTTCTATTTTCTGAACTTGAACAGTGACAGATACATATTTAAGTTTCCAACACCTGCACTGCATTTTTATTACTTTTATGGTACACTTCATTATTCTGCTCTATAATAACCTAGCTGATTTGCAGTTTCTAATTTTCTTCTTGCACAGTTTGCAAAAGGGATACACAGCATCAGCAGAATCCTGCTTTGCAAGCCATGCAAACTCTATCACCCACTCTTTAAATCTTGTGACACTCCCATACGCAGCTTTCCAACATTAGGATGCATTGGCTAACTAAAAACGTACACCACGAACTACGTTCAGTTCAGAACCTTCCAGCTCTCTTCCAGTCTCGTTCTCCGCTTACCCAAACTGCTCGCTTGCTCGCATGCTATGCAAAATAACTTAACGTTTCTTGTATAGCTTTAACACACAATGTTTTCTCTGTTTATGCTTTGCAATATAACAAATAATTTAGTTTAGAAAGTCTTAACTAAGCCCTCCACCAAAAAATATACCAATATATATCGAATTTTTTATATATACCAAATCAAAAATTTATATACCAAGCACTTTGAAAATATACCAAATGTTCAAATTTGTATATATATATATATATACCAGTTGGCAACAGTGGCCACACATTCTACTGTTGGAGAATGAAAGAAAACCAATTCTGCCTATACTGCAACGCACCCCAACATTAAGTAGACTCGCTTGGTCTGAAGTTGCCCATCGGCTCGTATGGTGCAATATTTGAAAAGGTGTTGGCAAATGCTTTCTACAAACATTTGTTCCACCACACGAATACACGAAGTTTCAAACTAGCACAGGGTTGTGCTAGCGATTTTCGAACATTAACGAGCGACAAAAGTTGCGTTATACGACACTACCACCACTTATAGGCTTTATTACTGCATTGGTACTTCGGAGGTAATATATTTCAAAAAAATAGACGCTACAATTTATGATGAAGTATGAAAGGATAGACAAACAGTAAGTGCCACTGGAATTTTGACAAGATTTTGTGCAATGAATTTGATCCATTTCGAAAACAGTAGAAATTCTCGATGAGAGTATCCATGGGTGGATATTAGAAGAGGCGAACGAGGCGATCACCTCGCCCCCCCCCTTTTTCATAGATGCAGTGGGGCCCCCTTTTGAGAGTTTCGCACTTAGTTTTTGCATCGTTTTGTTAAAAAGCTAATGAACCACTCTAGAGCCACATTTAATGAACTCTTAAGCAGTCAAATGTTTTTCAAAATAAAGCAAAATTATGAGCATATGTCCCAAAGGGGGCCTCTCAACAACTGTATGTATGGTTTTGCGAACTCTTTCTGGAAGTTTTTCTCGGACCCCTAAACTGTAATGTCCATTCCTGAGATTATCGCACGAGAGTAGTGGTCAACGAACATCTGCATCGTTAGAGACCGAATAATGCATTTGAAATCTTATTCTTTTGCTGCAGGCGTGCACTGTTCGGGTGAAAGGTGAGTTGTGGGTAAGAGCAACGTATTCCACAGTTATCAAGACCAATATACAGCACTTCCATTTAACATCTCGTTGATCTGCACCTTTAAAGACTGATTTAATATTTCCTCAGCAAAATCCAATGGTATACTAGCGAATCTGCATCGGTAGATCAGTGCGACAGTTTTATAGAGTCTGCTGCCAGCATCATTTCATCCAAACACAAAATGTAACCCCTTGCCTTTAATCTTGAAAGTGATTGTTGAATGTTTTTAGTTAACTCTAATTTAATAAAAGCACACTCTGTGAACGCCTTACGTTGCGCCATTTTTGTTTTTCTGAAAACCTGTGAAATCTTTTGTAGTTTTGCATCGCAGTTTGCACAGTTGCATCGCAGTTTGCACAGTTTGTTTACATGAGAATTTTTCAGAAATTTTTACATCACACGGTTTGCATTGTTAATAAATTCTGGTGAATAAGCCTATTTCAGAAACGAGATGATGCATCTCGTGGCAGACTATTGAAAAGCTTCAAGTAATGTTTGCGATGCTGTTTTTTGTGCGGAAATATGTGCAAATTTCATCACTTTTCAAATGTTGAGAACACTATAATACTCCTTTCGTAACATTCGCTTAACTTTTAAAAATTGGTACATGGCGGTTGTAGTCCCGTTAAACTGCTGGGATTACCTTTTCATGCTACAAAACGATGAAAAATGTACAACAAAAACTTTGCCAGACTGTTCTGAACTTCTCTTCCCCACAAAGCAGAGTTTCCGGATACGCGATTTTGCTGAGCGTGGGGATTTTGTCTGTGACAAACCTTATTAAATCCTTGCTCTTCAAGTGTTGTTTAATTAGATTGTGCGAATGAATATAACCAATAAAGCGAAGGTTCGTGGAACGATTCGAACTCAGTGGTAAAATTGTGATATTTGAGAAACTTGAGTGAACTATGAATGTGCAGTTGAGTTAATTGGTCGAGATGTTTTAGGTTTGTGCAGGTGCTGTAGGTCCTTTGTTTTTGCAACGAAATTAGGTAATTACAAGTGTTACTTGTAGCAGAAGAGTTTGCAAATGTTCTTGAAGGCAACAAATTATTATAATATAGCACCTTCTAAAATTCGTTTCAGATTTTGCCACAGGCTGGCAAAATTTGAAACGCGTCCAAAATATGGATGCGAACACGCCACTTGCGTATTTGGATCGTTATCAATATCGTAACTCAATGACATTAGTTCATTTTGTATAGATCTTACATAATTTATTTCAGCCATGATACGCAGATTCGCGAGGCCACGAACGCAATTACAATCCTGCCAAAAACCACATCACATAACGGAAATTTACAATGTGCTAGAATGAATAATCTCTTAGCCTTGCAGTTATCATCGATCTTATACAGTAGCGCACTTACTGTGAGAAATTTTGAAACTTGGTTGCTTTCTATAGTCAGTAATAGATGGATAGAATTCATTAAACATTTTTGTAGGTGATAAGATTAATGTTGAAGATTACTTACTGAGAATGCTTGATGACATGGTTTGACTGAGACGAAATTTATATTATCTCGTTTAACTTGTTGGTGAATTTTTGTTAAGTTGCAGTAAATCTGGGGCACCTTTTGAAGTTCTCAAATTTATTTCGAAACAATAAACCGGACACTTGTCACCCTGCTCTGTTTTTTATTGCGTAGGATGACGCGAGGTGGAAGCGACGCGGGATACTTGCGTGGGAGCGGCGACGGGCGTCAGAACGCGCCAGGACGTCCCAGGCCTAAACGGGGTCAATTCAAAATGACTCTGGCTCAGGAAGCCCGCACCATGTCTTACTACAACCCAACGCCTAAGCAGTATAATTTCATCACTGCTGATCGCTCTTTGTTCATACTTTCCCCACATAATCGGATCAGGAAGCTGGCAAAGAAAATTATTGAGTGGCCATATCCTTTTACCTTCTTCATTTGTCTTTTGCTTGATTGTCACCTATGCACAACTGCTGCGTTTATTCAACTTGGTGAATGTATATTAATCTAAAGCAGGTGTTCCCAACCTGGGGTGCATGTACCCCTAGGGGCACATTTGCCTATCTAAGGGGATGCATTTAAGATCCAATTTCATTTTAAACATTATATTTTTAGTAACTTCGAGAATAAGAAAGTCTTCCTATATATAGTTATAAAAATCTAAAAGTTCTGTTAAAAGTTTAGTGGATTTTTTAAATTTTACTCAGCATTTTTGTCATCAGAAATTTCAGGGGCACATTCTCATCTATCGAAATGCTGAAGGGGTACATGATCAGAAAAAGGTTGAGAACCCGTGATCTAAATTATCGCACTGTTGAGAAATGATAGCAAAATAAGTTTATGCGTTTGGCTGGTTTCCACAGAGAGCTTGTTGAGTTTTGCTTCATGTTCTTTTCGTTCTGTTGTTACGAATGATATAAGCTTTGTCTCGGTGAAAGATTGCATTTCCCGAAAAAAACTTTTAGCTTGCACCGCACAACATGCAATAAGGTGTTTTAAAGTTTTTCTCAATACCTCCAGAGTGTATTGAGATAGATGTTGGAATATTCAACAGTGTTGTGAAGTTAAGTCCAAATCCGAAATCAAGTCTTCATTCTAAGAAGCAAGACCAAGTCCTCATTCTAAGAATTTGGTCTTGCTTCTATCCAAATGTGACAATGTTTAATTGTTATGCAGTGTTGTTCCATTGAAATTTCTTAGTATTAACACTCCATCATTGCATTCGTTCTAGCAATCTCGCAACATTGTACCCACATGAAGAAAATATTGGTGCTGATGAATGTGATGCAGCTTTTGTATTGACCTTTGTCCTCACTACTCTAGTGGATATTTCTTTACCAGTTCTGCATTATTTCTTACAATTTTTTGTTATTAAACCTTGTTGAAAATGGGCATCCATGTTGACGAAAATTTGGCTTAGGGGTATTGAGGCGTTAAAACTTTAAGGACCACTGACCTATACTGTATGAACCCAACCAGATGCTTACAATTCTTAGTAATGTGCCAAGGCCACTGATCGCTGGATCAACGTTTTATTCGTTTATGACGTGAAAGACGTATTCACACGGATGAATCCGCACAGTGCTTCGCACTTGGACAGCGGCTGTTCCAGACGCTTTGAAGTTTCAACATCATCAATGGAGCATTCGATCACCAGCTCATCGCCAGTGGAAAACTCTTCTGCGGTTGGAATTTTTGTTCTCCTTTGTGCCCGGGTGCAATACGTAACCACCAACAACGCTACTTAGGTGGTTCCGGAAAACTTGTAAATAATTTACGAATCTGAGATCGGGGCATCCCACCCTGCGACATCAACCATCGATCTTTTTGCAAGATTCATTATATTAGCGACTGTTATTCAAGCCCCGATATTACTCGTATCGTCCTGCAGCAAAACTACTAAGTTTTTTCTCAGAATAAGTGCGGTGTCGCTGTGAGTTTTGCAGTTGTGATTTCCTCACAGCATCAGTAGAGCCCAGCTGAGCTGTTCAGTCCAGAAAATACATTTACGCGCCAACCAGAGTGTTGCACCGTTTGGTACGAATGGTAAACATCCCAGAACCAGACACCGTCCTAATTTGGGAAGAGCTTCAGATGTATGCTAGCACGCTAGTTTATTTTCTTCTGCATTGATGTACCCAACTATGTTTCACTTGCTCGTATCTTCTCACAATGCTCCTGTGGTGTTCAATCGATATATGTAAAGTCCCTGATGCACTTCACTGTTTATTTAATTGGACTACGTCGATTATGATTTGATTTATGTTACTGATGTATTTTAATTTGTATGGAGATTTCTTGTTGATCATTCTGCAGTTCCTTCAAGCAATGTGATGAGAGGATGTTGTTAACGCTTTGGCAACCGCCTTAACCCTGCTGTGTTTGTTTCATACTCGATGCGCAAAATGAAACCAAAGAAACAATTCCTGGCATCATGTTCGTTTCATGATAGACCTTTTACCTGCAAGTTTCCCGGTTTTAACGTCTCATACGCAGGACGATCGGATTGCGCTGTAATTCTGTCACGCTGTGAGTAAAAAGTCGTTGACTTTAATGAATGTTCCTCTCCCCTCGCCGATCTGTTTTTAATTTTACTGACACCTGCCCTGCGTGTGCAAGCAATCTTTTGCGTGGTTTCTTCAGGCGCTGGCTAATGTAGCTACTCGCTAATCGCACAAGAAATCCCATCCCACTCAAGCCCTGGTTAGTGCGTGCTGTGCCATGAAAATAAAATCTATGCCGAATTTTTCCTTTTATTATGCGAGCTATTTTTATGGGAAGCGTTTATTTGACTTTCGGGTTTTCAGTTGTATGAAGTGCTGTGGGTGATAAATACTTTTCTGGTGTAAGTTTCGTGTTGGATTTTACGCCGACGTAGGAAAATTTATGTATACCGCTGTGTTCAAAGACACTGCGATATAGGTGGGCGTGACCTTCCCTGGCGTTCTTTCGGCGAATCTCTGTTACTGGTAATCTCTCGATCCTACAGCTTAAATTACATTCCAGCAGCTGTACTGATTGGGTTTGCATAGAATGTGAAGCAGTACAAATGCAAGTGAGGCTCACAAGATCTTACAAAAACAGAAAACAAGGCGAATTGCACTGCTTAACGAAATCTCAGATTTGTTCACAGGCATTAGAGCGATGGCTTAATTGGGTAACGAAGATAATATGCAACTGTTTTTATACGATGACTCTATCCATTGCAAGAATGAAGATAGTTGGGCTTGTTCCAGTTCTCTACTGGTTCATTTTTTAGTAGTTTTATAGCTTACTGAGAAAACTACATCATAAGTCATTTATTTGAGAAAGATCGTGCAACCTATGTCAGCACTAAAAAATTTATATGCTGATTGGTTAGCTCATACCTCACCGTCAAACTGCTTACGAAAACGTACTGCTATATTTCCGACGAAGAAGTATGCAGTGGTGGATTATGTGGTTTTCGTGCACTTAATAGGGATAAGCGATATTTTTCCTTGCTTTATATATTTGACAGTTTGGAGCAATTTTAACGTTTCATAGTTTTTTGGAGTGCACTGCTGTGTTCCCTTTAAACCTATGGTTGGGTCAACGATATTGCTTTCGCATATTCAATGTTTGCGGTCGTGGAAGTGGTGCTTATCCTGCATTCAAACAGCGCTGTTAGCGCCTGCGGAGAATATCGTTTGTAAAATGCTGGTATGCTGTTTGTAAAATGTTGGTATGCTGTTTCCCTTAACTTTCTTCTCACTCCTTTCGAGTATTTTATTTTGCTGACTATCGTGGTCAACTGCTTCGTCCTTGCTTGCGAAGATCACCTCCCGAATGAGGACAAAACCCAGCGGACTCTCACGCTGGTTAGTCTTGCTCGCGAACCGTGATAATTGTGTAAAGCAGAAACCTGTCTTTTCGCGAGACCCCGTCGCTGAAAGAAATCTTTTTGTTTCAGTCCAGTCGAGTAACAGATGTTCAAATACTGCAGGGGCGGATCCAGCCAGTGAGTCTAGGGGAGACGATTTCAGTTATATTTGGAAGTAAGAGAGATGAAGTATACTTCACAACACTTCTGTGACAAAACAATGGACGAAAAAATGGCCTTACAGTATATCGCGAATGTTGTTTTGCGAATTGTACAAAATTATGGTGAAAAAAGTTACTTTCGTAGGTTTTAGGGGGGGCGATCGCCCCACTCTGGATCCGCCCCTGAAATAATGTATCGTTACGCAAAGTAGAAAAAATTTTGGCACTGCTTATTGCATTGTGGAAAAAATTATTTGTCGCATGGCGGAGAAAATCTTTAGTTTATTACGGTCGTTGGTGGTGACTCGCAATGCAAGCATAAGTTCAAATGAAAACAATGGGATCCGCGTTGTACACCTGCAAATGATTTTTACTATTATTCCTGTCTGAAACAAAATCTACAGACGAGTTAAATTTTCTGAACTGATTACGTGCAAAGGCGAGTAACATATTTTCAAATGCATGCGACTTTGCTATTTTGCTAGAGATTCTGTGACGTGTTTTGCAGGAAATGACGGAGCCTTTATTTCTGGGAATTTTCATCGTTGAAGCCGTCGTTAAAATTGTTGCCTTAGGTTTTGTACTTCACAAAGATTCTTACCTAAGATATGGTTGGAACATTATGGATTTTACGGTCGTTGTAACCGGGTGAGTGGGAGTTTCTTACTATGGAGAATGTATCAAAAATGCTACTGATATGGCAATGTTTCCTTACGTGTTATAGATGCATCAGCTACTACACTTCTGGCTCTGGCTTCCAAACTTTGAGAGCTGTTCGTGTATTACGTCCACTCAAACTTGTTTCTGGAATACCCAGTGAGTAACTAAGTTCAAGTGATAAAAGCAAATTGTTTTTAAGTTTTTATTAAGCCTTGGGTATTTTGTTGGTGTGTTTCATCAACTAATTGTGAGAGGCAAGTGCTCTGTTTTCAATCTGTGATAACTAGAGAGTGCATTGCAACATCACTTTTGTTTGCTGAGCCTCCTTTCATTTGGATGTACCAGAGCGAAATCTTGAAAGGTCTGTTTGCCTTCCTGTTATTAATGGCGGAAAGCTAAAGTGCTTGCGAGCTAAAGATGTGGTGCCTGTTTCGGATTTTGGCGAACACGTACTGTAGTTGATTGCGGTGCTCGATAATTAAGATAAAATAACTTGTCGGTTGACGCATTACAACACGTGCTTCGCTTGATGTTTCGCAGCGGTGCATAAAAACAAGGCAACTTCATCTTCGTTCTAAATTTTTCAATATCTCCATGTTTTTTTGCAGGCTTGCAAGTTGTTCTCAAGTCGATTATGAAAGCCATGGTGCCTCTGCTTCAAATCGCTGTGCTTTTATTATTCTTCATTGTGGTTTGTTCAATCGTTGGGCTGGAGCTTTACATAGGAACTTTTCATCAAACTTGTTACGTGAACGGAACCGGTAAGTTTTTTTACAGGATTTTTAAGAAATTCCCGCAAAAAGCTTCAACTTTTAGTTCTGTAAATACTGTGATGGGTGTTCTGTAGTTCTGTAAATATTGTGAGGGGTGATTGTGTAGATGTAGAATTTTGGTAGAAACCTCTCAGGTCGTGGGCGTGAGCAAACATGCTCTGGTTGGAATCACTGTATGTTGGCTAAAATGGTGCGAAATCTGTTTATTTCGCAAGCGTCAGAGATGCTTTGTGGCGAATTTAAATATGGCAAAAACTTTTCGTTGCGTTTGTCACGGTCAGAAACCCATTTTTACTCGTAATCAAAGCCCTTCTGAGGTTTCATTCATGTGTGCGAAAGCTCGGCAGTATTTATAAAAGCCAGGCTTCGCAGCACAAAGCCTGAACAGAACTTTAACCGGAATGTTCATTTCAATCATTCGACAACCTTTTAGCATTCTTACCTCCAAACCCTGCGTTACAACAGATCAACATGATCATCTGGTTGATACATAAAATCGAAAACTTGTTCATTCGTGCTTGATCAGTTATCGCAGCTTGGCTTATACAGTAGGTTGAACGAAATTACCCTTGTGTGTTTTAACTTTGCGTATAGTATTCGCCAGTTTGTTTTTAGGCGTAATATTCTGTTTTTGTTTTACGAAAATTGTTTTAATTTTCTGCGCACTGCCTTTTGTAGATGAAATCACTGAGTAAAATTCGGAGATGTTAATTGAATTGTCTTTGTACTTTATACATATGGTGCTGGCAGGAAAAAGAACCGGATCAGGACGCTTCGTTGGCATGGGCGTTTATTAATTGGTTCTCCAGGGAGCCACAGTGCGTTATATAAAAACGAAACATGATTCAGGTCGGTGAAGCTGATGATTAAAGGGAAGAATCAATTTAATCTGGATTCGCGAGCATAGGCAGTGCCAAAATTTCCTTAAAACTAATTTCAAAGTATGCCTGATTGCATTCCTCTCAAACACAGATGATATACTTCATGAAAACCAGATTTGCAAGATTGCCGAAGGTGTCGGGTATGAGAACAGCACACCATACTTGTGTCCCGAAGGCAGCGTCTGTAAAACATGGAAACTTGGACCCAATTACGGAATAACAACGTTTGACAACATAATATTTTCTATGCTCACTGTCTTCCAGTGTATCACGATGGAGGGCTGGACAGAAATTCTTTACTTCGTGAGTGATGATCTTGTAAATTTCTTTATCGGTTCATCGTGATGCTTAGCTACTTCTAATTAAGACCGAAAAACTTTACTTTGACAACTTTATGTTCATACAATGTAAAACAAAATTTTACAACGTAAAAATGGTCTTTAAGTGAATAGAAATGTTAATGATTTACAACTCTTTACAATGTAAAATTGAAGTTTTTACGGTGATTTACAACGCAAAATCGACTTTGAGTGAGTAAAAATGTTGGTGCATTGTATACATTTGTCGGCATTGTGTTTTGGTAATTTTTTGAACGTTTGTCTCATTTTACAAGCAGTTGTGGTAGGACTTGTGTCTCGTGCCTGTGAAGTCTAGTGCCTATGTCTAGTGCCTGTGAATTTCCGATACATGCTGTGTCATAGCAGTTAGCTATCGTTGCAAATTTTGCGCAGCAGCTTTTAAAGACACTGCTGTGATTGTTGCTGAAATCTTCACTGAACCTGGTCATGAGCTACGAAATATATTCGCTGCAAGGGCAAAACGTGCGATCGAAGAGATCTAATGTTGTACCTTCACATCAAAGCTCTGCTCGGCAAAAAATACAGCTCTTGCTCAAGTAGAACGTTGCGTTCTCAACGTTATGTCGAAAAATTCTAGATTGAATTACAATTTTTTTGCAACAGGCTGATGACGCAATGGGAAGTTCGTTCAATTGGGCCTACTTCATGATGTTGATCATCGTGGGTTCCTTCTTCATGCTCAACCTCGTTCTTGGAGTTCTCAGTGGGTAAGTTCATTTATTAGACTCATGGCTACCAATAACGCGCAATCGTTTCAAAAGGATAATTTGAAACCAATGCAGTTCTTATTTTTCTCTTTAAAATTCAGCATTGCGGTTAAGTCGCGCAGATAGCCAAAATTACAGTTACTAAATTGAAAAATGAAACTGGTTGAACTTCAAGTTACGTTCGCAGTGTAAAAAGTTGTTGCATTACTTAAAGTAAATTGTTCGTGCGAGCTAGCTAATCTTTACCTAGGGCACGGTGAAAAAAGACATGGTGTATTATTTGTACGTCTTTCTTCAGGTCACATGACTTGCTAGAATTATTCTTCTTTTTTGATGTTGATTAGCTATTAAACTGAACAAAATCAGCAATACTTACTTTTCAAAAAGTTTTAAATATTTTTGACTAGCCCTGCAATTGATTCGGCGCTTGTTTTCATCGCTCTTTGATGTTTTTCTAACATATTTTCTCATGATGCATTAATTTCAGTGTCTTCAGTTAGTTTGTAATAAAATACAACAAGAGCAACTAAAAACACACAAATGTAGTTTTTATGTTTGCTTTGCCTTTGACTAACGCAACATGAATTTTTGTGAAAATACTGTCCAAAACAACATGCTAGGTAGATTCTTAAAAGTTAGGTTTAAGTTGTTTAACTCGTTGTGTGCTCACTGTTCTATGAAACAAAAGCCAGACATAGAACAATAGGCGCTTAACAGAATCGAGATATCGCAAAATCGCAACAATCTCATGCATTTTTTCTCACTTGAAGCCTTTCTGACCGAATCCAGTCAAAAAACTTGGGGCCTCCCCACAAACAATTCGCAGTCACCAGAACTCACCATGCCTCTTTCGTTGGAGGTCAGGAATTGTTGAAGGTCTTCTAGAAAATTTAAATGGAATTCATGAACGTTTAAACGCTCGTAACTTCTACTTACGTTCGTCAACTGTATACTTTTACTTTTCTGTGGTTGATTTGGATCGTAGGATGATGGGTTTGGGAGGAAATTATGACTATTTCTACAGAGCTGAAGTTACTAAACACATCTTCATCCTGCCTCTGTTAACATGCACGCTGTTTAAACTAAACGTAGACAGGTATATAGCTTTAGAAAGTCTCGAAAACCGATAGTGTGGTGATAGTTTTAAAACTATTTTAGACTGGTTTCGTAAATATAATGGTTCGTTGTTTGTAAAGTAATAATTTCTATTTTTATGAAGCAAAGAAACATTTGTTAGATTTTTTGTATATAGAGAGGATTTTCATTACTTCTTTATCTTTTGCAATACTGTGAGGTTAAGCTAAAATCATGGTGCCAACACGGAACAAAGCACCGCTGGCAATCTTATCTTTACTATCATATCCGAACTGCTTTGGACATCTTGGACTTTACCCCCATCTTTTCAATCATGCCTACATACAAAAGTGCTTAAGTTCTGAATTTGTGATTTTGTGAGCATCCTATCACAATCAAACTTGCAGTTGTAGGAATGCGAAAATAGCAAACTAAAATCACAAAACACAAATGATTTTTGAGTGACACAATGAGCCTAAGGTTTTTACTTAATACTCTGTTTTTGACACTATCTTTCCTGCAGTGAGTTTGCTAAAGAACGTGAGAGAGTTGAAAACAGATTGAAGTTCCTTAAAGTTCGCAAGAAACAACAACTGGACCGTCAACTTGATGGGTACTTGGAATGGATGCAAAAAGCAGGTTAGTGTTGCTGTGAACAAGATACATATGTTTTCCGTGCTTTATTTGCAACTTTCTGAATCACCTGCAAATCAGTGAGGATGCAGCTAAAACTTCAGATGTGCTCCAGTTGCAAAAAAGGACATATGAAGGAAAAGTTAATGTGGAAAAAGTAGCATCTTGTTATTTAAAAACCTGGGTGTGCCCATTTTCAATCATTCTGTTGTTACTTGTGAATTTGCCAACAAGTTTACTGTGCTTGCGGGTGGTTTTCGAGTCGCATGGCAGCACAGTATGATTGCGACAAATGGCACCCGACGTGGGGCTGAGACAAGAAGTTCACAGCCTCTCCCAAGCAGCCCACTGTTGAAGGTCGTTTTGAGGAAAGAAGTCTTAAACTAACCATTGGGGGAAGAAATGTGACGGTCATGAATCCTTGCATATGCATTGTCACGAGCAAGCACCTACAAACAGGAAGCTCGTCGGACCTTGAACTTCATAAGCCGCATAGCAATAGCAATAGATTGATTTAGGCAAGTAGTCTCCATTGCTACTTGTGAACTTGGCAAACGGATTGAACGTGCTTGCTGATGGTTGTCAGGCCTCATGGCGACGAAAGCGATGTGGTCGTAAATTTTTGTCTCGGTTTAAGAAGATAGTCTTTGAAAAGCCATGAGGAGCGAAAATTAAGGATAAAATATTTGTTCCAATTGTAAAAAAGTTATGCTTTTTTTCTGAAGATTGAGGAAGGCATGCTGCTGGTTGTCAGCATCAAACTATGTCTGTCCTCTCAGATGTGTCAGGTAGTGCGGTTGAATTTAGGTTAGACAAGGTAACGTCTACCGCATGGGTCACGTTTGTGCGGCGTGCGGTGCTTTCAGGAATTTTCATGTAATTTACATTTAAGTTATTTAGTTTATCCACCGGTGTTTTAATAGTTCCCCGCCAGCGAGTAAACAAAGTCCTCTTAGACTTACGCCTCAAGTTTAACCAGGCAGGTAAGAATCGCAGCGCTCTAAGTTCACTCGCTGTAACTGTGCGCAAGTGAGTTTGGGATGTATATGAATCACCAAGTCTAATAACTCAGCAGTCAACACCTTGCAGGCCGCTCACACTAGCAGGAAAAATGCGCTGACGTGTTGAAACTGGGTCAACTTCACATAAAAATGCGTGGTGCAAATAGTGGTACTGTGGACACTCCAAAAGTACGTGACTTTCGGTTTCAAGAACTCCGTGAAGGATAGTGCGGTAATTATGGCTATCAATGTTAAGTGGTGTTTGCTTCGAACGAAATCTGGTCAATCGAGGAGGTACAGGACGACGATCATCCCCATAAAGCTGCAACAGATGGCCATTGAAAACGTGGACTTTAACAACCAGTGATGCTACTGTTTTAAAGAAAGTGGCAATTAGCTCCACAGTTTTGCAGAGTTTGCTCAAAATTTTGCTCGTGCGAAATTTCGCTGTTTGAAGTGCAGCTAAAGTCACTTTTGCTGTTACAGTAATTGCCTATTTCATGCATGTTTTGTTTTTGTGCAATTGCGTCTTCAGTTGCAGGCGTGATAGCTGCGATGAAAGACGTAAGGAAAGCGTGAAGTAAAGATTTGTTTGATATTCTCTCCTGATGCGAGGCTCCTCAGTTTTAAAATATCCTAGGTTTCAATGCATTTTCAGCGCGTCCCTACTTGTTGCAAGTCATTCGGTGGCGCTGGTTATCTTCAAACGCAGTGGTATCCAATCTTTTTTAGGCCACGGCAAACTTTGCAGCTCAGTTTCACCAAAGTTATTG
>Ga0210059_1008168_pt1 | contig 16566 bp, 9 predicted proteins | sample Ectturendosymbi2_FD_188042 | JGI IMG/M metagenome (GOLD analysis project Ga0210059, IMG submission 188042) | Ecteinascidia turbinata endosymbiont from Florida, USA - Sample 2 (SPAdes) (version 2) | ecosystem: Host-associated > Tunicates > Ascidians > Unclassified | place: Key West, Florida...
TAGGCCAAAGTGTTTCGCTGAAGTTTTCATTGGAAACTAGGCTCGAGTCCGAGTCTTTTGAGCCTTTGATCGACTTTCTAGCATTTCTGGTTCAAAAGTTATGATCTAAAATAAACAAATTAATTAAGTATCTAATTAGTCATATATTTTTGCGAACTTACATCATAACTTTTAAACCCGAAACCCCAGCAGGTCATCCAAAGTATCAAAAGACTCGGATTGTAGCCTAGATTCCAGTAAAAACTTCAGCGAAATACTACCACCTAACGGTTGGTGCCCAGGGCCAGGCAAAGTGGGCCAAGGTGGCCTAAAAGTCCTCCACTTATGACGTCACTCACAAAAAACCTGCACCCCCCAAGCAAAAAATTTTTTTTCAAGTGCAGACTAGAAGACTTGCCATGTCTTTTGAGACTTTCACCGGGTCTGTAAAGCATACCGGACCGGAGAAATTCCCACGCAAAGCCACGTGCGTTTAGGCGTTTTTTTTTCAAAAATCCCCGAATCCTATCGGACGCCAAAGAGTTAAGAAGTCTGGCTACCTTAGATGCATATGTAGAATGGATTACAATATAATTTCTACTAAACCAGACTTTCAGTCAGATCTTTTTGACTGTGAAATATGATTGCCTTTTGTGAGTTTTATAGACCTGTGCCTTTTGTGATACATTTGTTCAACCATGAAGCAAAACAACTTGGTTACATTTAGTGGTTGAGTTAAATGTGCAGTTTAAGTATGACTGGATTTCAGAGGTTTTTGCTTGCATCTGTTGATCATTTAGTTCCTTTCAACGCAGGTAAGTTTGCATTGGTTAGGATATGTTTATGATTAATCACTACATACATTTTTTGATTAGAATGCATTTTCTGTAAAGTAGCTGGGCATGTTAAATACTGTTGTCATAAAAAGGTATGTAAACGCCTGTTTTATAAGGTTTTCTGTAAATGTGTACTGCCAATGTAATTTAAATGCAAACTTGTTTAAAATTTTCTGAAAACGACTGCAAAACCACTGTAAACACATTTCATGCATTTATGTATGAAAGGTAACTGCCCTGTCCCCACTGATGTACTGAAATTTTGTTCACACCAGAAAGTAGAATTTGTTTCAGCTTCTGTCTAAATATGAGCTAATTCCAGTAGACACTAAAATAGTTCCAGGTCTATTACTTCATACAGTTTTTCCTTTTATGATCAAGTGGCTTTTGGTAGTTGTTATGCTTGTTCCTTCTCAAATGTGTCTTTGTTTAAAGTTATTCTGCGTGTGTTTTTTTGTTTCTCTTTCTATTTAGGCTAGGTTAGACAATGCGCAAAAGTGGTGATTCATGAAGATGACTAGACTGAACCTGAAAAACTTAACACTAGTTATAGCTACAATGATTATAGTCAGAAACGAGCATGAAGTGATCAATTTTTGCTAAAGCTGGAGCCACCACAAAAAATAATTTTATTAAGATTGCTTTGAAAAAAACATTAAAAAGTTTCCATTAAATATAATTTAAAGGTATGTAACACATTAGTTCTCTCATTGAAGCTACAATATTTTCTGACCACATTGCACCTTTCATTCAGCCTATTGCAACCACTTTTGTATGTACTCAGTTTTATTCTGAATGTGCAAAAATTATGAATCGTAGATTTTCTTATTTTGCAAGCCTTCCAACTGATTCATGTAGTGCACTGGTATTGAATTAGATGTTACTTTAAGAAGCAATTTGAGCATCGCATATATGGGGCAAAGACGGCTTTGGCTTTAACAGTTTACTGTCATGTTAGGTCAACCACAAGTAAAAATAACAATAAAAGTGTACTGTCATGTGAGGTCAACCACAGCAAAAATAACAATTTATTTGTTTATCAAAACTATACTGCATTATAATTTTTGTGACAGCTCGCCATTGGACAATCCAATCCTTTGCAAAAATATTTAAGTTGCAACATGAAGGTGTATAACCAAATTTGCAAAAACAATTTTAGGTCAGTGTTTCAATAAATAAAATATAGCTGTACACTGTAACCATTTTAATTTTTTAGGTTATTTGTGTTTTCCTCCCAGTGAAGGTAACTCTTATGATGGGCGAAGCATGACTAACTGATGCATAGGTATCACACGTGGTATACGGTAATAAAATTGAAATTTTGAACCTATTTTTCATTTTTATTCACATAAGTTTTGTTCTGAACAGTTCCTTATATACTACATTGCAGTACATTCTATAAACGTTCCTGTAGGAAATTCGGTGCTTGGATCAATTGAAAACGTTTGTTTGTCAAGGATATTATTGAATAGAGATAAGGGCCGATATTTGGGTTTTATCAACATATCGGTATCAGCCAAAACCGCTGATCGACTTCAGTAGGTGTTGACAAAACGCTGTTATATTCCTCACACATGCAGACAACTTGCGCAAGAAAGCACAGCAAACTAAGTCAAGATAGTTATCTTGCAGCAACGTTAGCAGGTGCGTTTTCATAAACAAGCAGACAAGATGAACCATGGACCACGTGCCGGCCGTCGCAGCTAAAACAAAAGCATCATTATTAATCAGATTGATTAAAAATCATAGCAAAATATTTAAATTGCTGCAATTTTAAAAATGTCAGCTCATAAATCCTGGTTTTTGAAGCTTTTGAAAAAAAGGTAAGGCATATAATACATTATATTTTTGACAATGAAGCAAAAAAAAAACAAGATTTAAAAATTTTAGGAATATTGGTTATCGCTATCAGTCCATGAATGGTCGATATATTGGTATCGGCCCCAGAAAAACCATATCGGTTGATCCCTATTGTTAATTAAGCAGTGTATATTTACGTCACTAATATTTTTGCTCCGTTTTCTATAGCAAAATGTAGCAACCCATTCACCTTCAAAGTTTAGAATCACAACCCTGAATGAAACTTTTTGAAGTTAATCTAATGCTTGTTGGTATCCTGAATCATAATTGCTGTAAATGTTTGGGTTAAAAATGGCAGTAACTACCGAAATGTTTTCAAAGTGAATTGCAATTATAGTCCCTGCATATGTACTGCAATCTGTCTGGGAAGAGATACAGTCTTGAGGATGTCATGCTGCTGAATGCCATAACAAAGACATACAATATATTTTGTTTTGACATGGTGTGCTGAGATTTATGATTCCCTCATTGCGATATTTACATTGCGCAAAGTGTGGTTGTAGGTGCAGTGAGGTTTAGAAATATTTAGACCAGGTAGTATACATCATTTGTTTTCCTTGCAAATATTTTTGCAAACAATGCTGTACAGCCTTTTGTTTGCATACATTGAAACTAACTTAAAGGCATATATGTTGAGTTATCACGTTTCTGTAACAGAAGCCAATTATTAAATATTTTGTTTGAGGCCTTGTCTGACTAGCCATCAATGTGTTACTAATGTGCTTTCATCTCTAAACTCTGCTGAAGTGTTGTTTTTGCTGATGTTTGTCTGTAATTTTCTTTCTGCTTCCAGTTCTACTGAGCACATCAGTGGAATACACAGATTTTTTAAGCAATTATTTTTTTGTAAGGAATGTCATCGACGCAGTTTATTTGCATGCTGCAGAACCGTGCTGGATATATTGTGCCTATGACTTTTTTGTTCTGCCGTTACTTTTGATGCTGCTAACACTCAGCTTAAGTGTGAGCTAAGATAAATTGTAAGAACTGTTGAGAATTTGGTTTACAAGCTTTTTTAAAAAATTTATGTTGTCTAGCAATGTTAATGAGAATGAAAAGGAAAAGATGCCAAAAACTCCGCACACTACGCGGAAGACTAGAACCAGGCGTGGGATATCCAAAAAGAAGAGTTCAGTTAATTCGACTGTCATGAGACGTGTGACTCGGTAAGATTTTATGAAGAATACAAAAGTCAAAATGTTTCTTGAACTATATTTTTGCGTACACATCAATCACAACATCATCTCGGAATTTTATCTGTTGGTGTTTGAGTGGTCAAAAAAGACTTGAAACACGTTTGTCCGTAATGTGATCAAGAAGGCCATTTAAATTGCACGGTGAATTTTCATCATGCGTTGTATCACCGTCAAACGCGCTTATTACACGACTACCAGGTGACGCACGCATAACCTCTGGTTTCGTCAGTGGAACGCAGAGTGTGAGTCTGGTCATCGGTCACTCACGCATTCGTAGTTGCGAAATTTACGGCTTGACAAGAACCAAGTGTACCTGGTCCTTGTCCTATAAGAAAAACATGGTGACTGATTCGACTGCGTCACCTCTGCGGAGACTATTTACTTGGTCCTTGTTCTGCAGCAAATCACCCCAATCGTGTACACCCCAGTAATAAATGAACCAAAGCAGTGACAACAGTTTTCATAAACACGTTATGTAAGCACCGGCAAGATTTGCGCGACGAGTTATAAATTAATTCCAGTACGAATGTGTTGTCACATCATCTCCGGATGATTGACTCTATTCATGCAACTGCGATGTTCAACCGTTTTCAGCTTATTCCAGTTTTGCTGCAAATATATGCATATTGAGTAAAACATTATTCAAGTACTGTATATGAATAACATGACTATTTGCGCGTTTTCCTATTCGTCCAAGCACACTGCCCCGTTCGATTAAAGCTTAAATTAGAAATCGAAATTTGGGTACTGTCAGCATCTGCAAGCAGCATGCTACAGAAGAAAAAAACAACTTTTTTGAGAGTGCGTAAAACGGGCATTCTCTCACTCTACCTCAACCGGATAAACAATGATCACATTCAAATTTTTGTTTGTTCCGACAAAAAACACACTTAAAGTGACGCTGTTTATGTTTCAGAAGTTCAGTGAAGCCGAGTGCGTCTGTTTCAGCTCTTGTGCCCTCGGCCGGCCGTCGATTGTCAAATGCAACGGAAGCGGAAAAGATCCTCATGTCGATGGCGACAGACTTTCGCAAAAAGGGAAGAAGGAAGAAGAATACGAAACAGTGCGTTTATTTTGCGTCGTCGAATTTGTAAGCTCTTCGATGTGCGTGAGGCGCATTGATGCGCGTCAATTATTCAGACAATATTTATCGTTAACCTCAAGGGTCGCTTGCGCTGAAAAGAATATGAGCAGGAATCGATTCGCGAACACTGAAAGCGTGGTGCGTACCGACTACGTTTGCTAGTTTTCGATGGCCGTAGAACAGAAGTCACCAACCTTTTTGAAACTACGAGCTACTTCTTGTGTACCGATTAATGCGAAGGGCAGTACTAGTTTGATACACACTTCTGAAATAGAAATTTGCTCAATTTACTTTCAGTTATTTTAGTACTGATATTCGTTAATGTGAATACATTGATCATGCTAATGTTTTTATTAGAACAGGCCCGCGGGCGACCTACATGGTTCTTGCGGGCGACCTGGTGCCCGTAGGTACCACATTGGTGACCCCTGCTGTATAATGTTGTAGTCCATGTCGTGAATATTATTACTGTTCCTTGTAAAGACGAGAAACCGCAGCACAAGTTCTGCGCTTGCTGCTGATTTGACGTTCGAGTAAGATGTTATTTTCTATCTGTTGGAACAAAAGACAACCGATGGTGTTTTTGGCGAAATCGACTGTCTTTTTTTAATGTCCCTTTCATCACCGCGCAAGGTTACCTGATTCTGAATTGTTTCGCCACCGTAACCTTGTAGTTGTTAGCACATCACACTGCTTTCCTACCACTGTCACTTTGACAAGCGTGTAGTCGACTGATAGTACTGGACGTTACCCACTTACTGTAAACTAATTGAAAGCTTCTTTGTAATCTGCGACAAGTCACATCAACTTGCGCAGCGTAGCGCGTGGCAAGCAGTGTCTTGGGATTGATCGCGTGTATACAAAAATGTCCCGATAGTACAGTGGTTCCCAACCTTTTTCGATAAATTCCTCCCCTTGCTCATTTTCGAACTTTTCATTCCTCGCCTTGTTGTTCAGGTTCGTAGGCTAATATTAAGTACGCTTGGAACAATGTCTTTAGTGACGACAACAACTTGATTAATGTAAATGTGGCAAAAAATATTTGTTGTCAAATAATGGCACTAAGGTTTGTCAACAAAAGTGTGTGATAGTCCACAAAATAACTTACATATATAAAGGGATATAACTAATTGAAAGAGCCAATGTCAAATTGAAAAAGAAGTAAAAGGTAACTTAGCTTTTAAGTGAATATTCCTCCCCCGAACTCATGAAATTCCTCCCCGGTTGGGAACTGCTGTGACAGTGATGCTGATGGCGCAGATTTTTGACTTTTGTCTATTTTCAGCAACTCGTCAAAACACTCTTCAGAAGAACAAGACTCTTTTGAAGCAAGCGACGCAAGCAAAAAGGTACCATTGCGTTTTTAGCTCCTTTTTTTCAGAATTCTGTTTGAGCGCCTGAAACGGTTCGACTGGCGACTCATGAAATGGAATGTAGTTTCGCGGCGAATATGACTCTTATCTCTGGAATAATCTGAGCGATCGCTTTGTTTTGATAGAATGTTCCGAAAGTACAGAAGTTGATAAAGCTTCATGAGGAAAAAATAACCGAAGCGAATCATATGGATTATCAAGAAGAGAAGTGAGTTGCATGTTGAACGTCCCACTATAAATCGTCTTCGGAAGCCGTGAAAATATAATCAGTTCTTTTGATACGTATTTTAGCCACTTTTACTCCCAAACCTGGGAACCTACCTGAAGCCCTTGATTTTTTCAATTTATGCCACGATGCAATGAATATGATTGCAGACGAAGTTATATTTATCTTACCAAATCTAAGCAAATCGAAAAATGGAAGTGTGGATTGTATGATCGGAGAGGCAAATAAATCGACGGTCCATGTCGTATGACTACCGTCAGCTTTACTTTGAATCGCCACTCACTTCAGTGGAGAGACGGTATTGGTAAACTGCTTCACACCATTGGTTCATGACGACCTGAAATGCAATTCCGCGCTTGTGGAAGACAGTGCGACGTCTTTTCCACAAACACACACTGTATCATCCTACGATCCTTAATAAAAGGTGCGTGCGCGCCCTGGTAGTGGTGTAGCCGCGAAAGTGCAACTCTTTCCGTTTCAGCGACTTCGTTTTACCTGATGCGCATGCGAAACCGAATGCAGCTCACGAGGACGTTCCTCGGGCTGCTGGCCTGCGGTCGCAACGGGCCGCGGCCAGGGTTGAGTTTGTCGAACATGGCGCTGCTTCTGAAACTTTAACTGCAGAAAGCACGGAGGCTCCGGTCAAGAAAAGCAAACGTAAGTGTGCAGAGACAGTTAAGCTTAAAACTTTTCGGTCAGTTCTTTTGCGTAGCGTTGTTTCGATTTCGGTTTATTTTTCCACTCGCACCAAAATAATTAGTTCCAGCTCTTTACTTTTTCCGACGTGCTGTTCTCAACTTCAGAGGTTTTCGCAAAAAAACTCCTTTTTCGCGTTTTCGAAAACGATGTCGACGCGAATAGGAGCTGCGTTTCTTTTAGTTATTGGCAACAGCTCTCGCCAGTGGCGTAACTAGAGGTTTGAGACAGGGGAAAACTTATCTGAAGGGGGCCCGCTGGCCAATACTCAGAAAAAATTTGAGAAATGATAGTGATTCCGGATTTGAGTGGCTATACTAAAACCGAAAATCACCGTAAAGAATTCCGAAATCTTCCGAAAAACGCAAGAAACAACAACCTACTGAAAACCAGCATGATACTAAATACCAACATCGAAGCAAAGTAAGGGCCTGGTTTTAACATTTGGCTTGCCAGGGGGCGTTTCGCACCACTGGCCCCCATCAGTTATACCACTGGCTGTCGTTGAGATAGAGCCAGGAGTAGCATGTGGCTCTCATGGTATACATCAGCACAAGCGTCAAAGTGCTGCTCTCGGAGTATTTCGAACCGGATTCGTAGTCCTAGGAAACGTACGACATCTGGTTGTTGTTGATGCAACTCCGCAAAACGAGAGCGCGAAACCGTGCGAGACAACTTATTCTTGGCTTTCACCGCAAACTAATGACAACCACACACGTGGGAACTGTCGCTGATGTGACACGGAAATAATAGAATTACTATTGCGTCACACTCACACAAGTAAAACGATCCTGCAAGTAGTCCGCATACAGTGAATCCGCTGTTTCGTCGAGTGTTATATGGTGGACACAAAATCACCTTCACATTCGAAATGATAGGGGCCGGGCAGGAAAGACTTGGTTAATGGTTAGTATATGTGAGCGGGTCCAAATCAAACTGAATGCTGTAGTTTCTTTACCAGTTAACTGAGCTAATGGGAACACTGTTAGTGGAACCACCTTTACGTGTTTAAAGGGCCAACCTAGTTCAAATGCAAAAATTGTTTTGGAAACGATACGGGAATGTACTTTTTCTCGATACTCACCGCACTCTCCAAGCCTGGGCACAGTGCGCGCATTATACCGCTGCAGAGCAAAATAACAGTGTTTGGCCATTTGAAGGCCCGACCTACTAATTTCTAACCTAATCCCTGGCAATGTGAACTCCACTGAAAAGCATCCCGTTGCGATGTTCCTGGAAGCACCGCGCGTGGGGTCAACAGATTCACGAGGGTCTGCCATGTGGTACCTTCCTGGGCAAGATGGGGCCTTCATTCAGGTGTAATACCAGTCGGTCGAGGTAGTTACTGGTCAAGGTATAATTAAAACAGCGAGTTTGTGGGGCTCCGCGTGGTAGTTTCCAGCCGGACGCTGCGGGATCAAAGTCGTGGACAATGCGGTTCTATGAGGAGAACATGTCCGCACCAACCAACCAACTAACTTGACGACGAGCTGCGAGGCATGACGTAGGGGTTTTACACGCCAGGCCACGTGTCGTTGCGTTAAAGCTAAACTTCCTCCAGTGTAAATTGAGCGTTGATCTTAGAACCCTGCTGTCGAATCTATTCAACCGGTAGATATTCTTCATGATAAACCAGGTCTCAGCGCCGTAGAACAACACAGACAGAAACGCTGCGCTGTATAAGCGCAACTTTTGTTGTGCGTGAAATGGCTTGTTGGCGCCACAGCGGGTTGTGAAAAGCCTGTATCACACTTGATGCTGGGGCACGTCTTCGATCTATTTCCGGCTTCAAGTCACAGTTGTTTGTTTCCGTCGAGCCCAGGTGGACGAATGAGGTCACGAAGTGTACTTCGCCTACATGCATCAGCTTAGTTTTCGTCCCGCTTGCTTGCAGTCCCAGCTTGCGCGATCGCGATTATAAATTGTGGTGGCTGCGGTGAGATCATGGATGTTAGAGGATAACGAGGTGTTAGAGGAGAGCACATTCATCGAGGTCTGTCAGATCGGAGAAGCCGATGGATACTGCGCGCTGGCCGGGACATTGGATGACCAATGACGCAGTCGAGGTCGGGAGCTGCCAGACAGCCCTGCCTTACGCCCACTATTGACAGGGAAGCCCTCTGAGAACTTGCCATTTATACGAACGCAGCTTCGAGAACCTCCATAGAACTTCATGAACAACAATCTTATGATCTAGTGCACCACAACAAGTCACATATCACTGGTTAGGGCAAGTATTCTGCTTCCTGCTGTTCATGTCAGATAGCACCAAGTGCTAAACAGAACTGTTTTAGCATTAATAGAAACCACCATATTTGCCCACAAATAATTGAAGAATCTTTAAAACTGCCCTTAGTTCAAATGCTTTCCAGAAAACGCTAACGACCTTGACTCTTCAAAGTTTTTATTTGTCCCAGACCTGCTTAAATGGCGGTTCAAGTGACAGACTACTTTGACTGGACCATGACCGCCAAGCCTTTTTCTGCTATTGGTATCAAAGACTTGCAGTTGTTTTCACTTTCCTGAATCATAGAAAAATAGATTTCTGATCTTAAACGTATGATTTAGTTTTTCATTCGACTCCCGTCAGGAATAGTTTTGAGATTTTGCTTTGTGATGACAGCACCTCCACACCAAATCCCGTTTGGTGACGTTTGATCTATTCCGGAGAACAGTGCTTGGAAGCTCCCCAACTTCAGAACCACAGCCTTCTGAGCGATAGCTCAGTGGTAGTGTCTGCATCTCAATTGGAAGGTTGGGTGTTCGATCCACAGCCACTGATTGCGCTCCTTGGGCATGAGCGCTCACCTTAACAGCCCCGACAAGAAGCAAAATTTAGGCTTCGGTCTGCCGCCAATTACCGTCACCAAAATAAAAAAAAACATTAGCCATCCATTTTTTTCGTGCAAACTTGCAACTTAGACAGTTTTCGTGTTTTCGCACGTCTGCTCAGGCAATCCACCATCCGCGCGCAAATCGCTCAACATGAATACCGATGCTGAGGAATCAATCGCCCAAACTTTTGCAGGTAAGGGCGCCCGTGAAATCCACGCAGGGTTCCCACGCAATATTGAAAGTATTGAAAAAGTATTGAATTTCAAAATCGGTTTTCAAGACCTTGAAAAAGTATTGAAATTGGCCAAAATATGCATTTAGTATTGAAAAAGTATGGAAATTCTAAATTGAAAAGAAATTACAAGTATCTAAGCACAGTTTTACTGAAGGCAAAGCACTTCGTTATTTATGCAATGTGCAAAGTTGAGTTTCATGATTAAGAGTTTCAAAAAATGAAGAGAAGTAGTGGTATTGAACTTTTTTAATTTGATATTGAAAAATGATTTTAAAAAGTGTGTGGGAACCCTGTCCACGTTGCCGTTCTTACTAAGGGTGTCAAAAAATCTAATCGTGTTGTGTTCACGAGGCTGACAAGCACAGTGTGCCTTCTTTTAAAAAAGGTGGCTCGAGAAATATCGATCAGCTTTTAACATCCAACCATCAAATCGATTTAGAGAGGCTGTGACGCGTTGCTCCCGAAGATACATTGATCGGTTCAAAACTTCACCCTCGTTCCTGATTCAATCAAACCGTGCGGTTCTGTTTGTTTCGTGGTACATCAGTTTACATATCGACGTAGTGACCTGTAAATCTTATCACTTAATCTTGGGACTTGATAACTGTAGTAGATAGTTTTTGGCTCAAAAGAGGTAAACAAACCAACGTCTCATAAAAATCGTTTGCGGGAGTAATTGCTCGCCTCAAGACTCCGATATTCATTTTTTGTTCGGGTTCATTCTCTTGTCGCTGTCTTACAGACAAACAGCGTACTTTGAACGATGCGCTTAGGAAATCACTGGAAAATGCACCGCTCATCGAGAAAGCGATCAGAACGAGCGCGGGTGAGTCTGAATGGTTGTATGATTAAACAACAACCATAGGCGTAGCCAGGGGGGCCTACGGGGCTGTTCCCCCAAATTTTTAGAACATACAGTCATTTTGTGCTTTGAATTTTTTGCCCCCTCGAAACGTTTGGGCTGTCTACGCTACTGTTCGTTGCAAACATTTTCTTTGTAGGACTGTTGTTGAGTTTTTTGTTGTCTGTTTTTTGGAGCCCCACGGAGGACTTCCCGTGGCATCCACTTGACCCAAAGCTCACTTTTCCAACATGAGTTACAGTAAAAAACGTTTTTTTCATGCTGATATGAAAGAACTTTACGCATGCTTACTCCAAAGCAAATCATACATCTCCGAGAGTAAAAATGTTCAATCAAAAATTCAAATTTTCGTAGTCTTACCATATAATTTAAAAACACTTTAAATGATTTTTCAACATTCTAGATTACCCACCATTATTATTCAGCACTGTTTGTCACGCAAACTATGACTGAAACTTAATACGAATATACACAGCGCGCATTTCATGTATGTGACCCGCCCAGCCAACGTAAGCTCGCACTATGTCGATAACGCTGGTCTGTTGATGCCGACAAGCAATCGATTCGGTTAAATGCTTTTTTTATTGGAAATCTTTGGTCTTGATCGAAACTTAGATGTGTTTAGAGTAAATAATAAGGATGACTTTCGGATGTAAGGCTTACAGAAGACCTCCCAGGGCGGCGATGGCTCAGCGGCAGAGCGCCCGCCTCTCAACTGGAAGATTGGTGCTTAACCCACGGCTGCTGAGTGAGTCGTAGTGCTTCTTGGGCAAGAGCGCTCACCACGACCGTCCCGTCAAGAAGCAGCTTTCAGACTACGGCCTGCCGCCAACTGCCGTCACCCAAAATCAAATTGAAAAAAAAGTCTTGTTTTAGAATGATACCCAACTCAAATTCGATCGATATGGTATGTCTTAAACTCAGCCAGCACGATAACAGCATATCGGCAATGTGCTTGGCTTAAGAATTGATTAATAGTCTGTCGAAATCAGGTTCTTCAAGAATCAGACACTGCGTGGTATTTACCGAGTACGCACCTTCAAATCTCACGCAGATAGTACCAAGTCGCACAGTGCGTGTTTTTTGCGTTTGCATCGTACCGCCAATGGCCGTTGCATCGTATGTGTCCCCATGCTATACTTTTCCATTGCAACTAGGGCTGGGTTCATTCAAGTAATTAGTTACTTGAAAACCTTCACTTACTGCTTGATAAAGTAATTCTGCCAGTACTTCACATTTCAAGTACCGGTAATGTGATTTTAGAAAAGTTGAGGTTTTAGGACCCACGCCTGTTGGTGTAAAAGCAATATTATACACAGGGCGACCATACCGTCCTTATTTCTAAGATTTGTCCTTATTTTTCAGTACTACGTTTCAGGAAACATTACTGTCCTTATTTCTAAGAAATGTCCTTATTTGTGACTTGCATCCTTATTTTTTCTTATTTTTATAGCATAACACCTTGAAATAAGCAATATCTGATAGACATACAGAACATTTCTATCTCATCGTAAACATTTGTAATCAAGGTTTTGTGACGTCATAAAATAGTATAATCTTACAGCACAGACTTGTAACGCACTATCAGGCATTGTTAGCATGTATGCTGTCTACTCTAGTTAGGATTGTTAGGAAAGCTGTTGGGATTCTTAAGAAAGCTGGTTTTGCAGTGAAGGTTTAGCATTTAATTGCCTCAAGAAATAAGTAAACGAACAAAACATTTGCCGTGAGGATTACACAAAGGAAATCGAGAATAAGACATTGCTGAATCAAAGGTTCCTGTAGATAAATTGGCAAACATACTGTATGATGTGATGTTATTCCAGTAAAACAAAAACAATTCTTTCTTTTTAGGTAATAAAATAAATTTTTTCTCAGCCGTCCTTATTTTTGGTTCTAGGTCGATGGTAGCCCTGATTATACATGACATGCACCATCACACATAAAATAACCCATTGAGGCAAATAGATTTCTTGCCTACGCAGTGCACGTTGTGAGCCACAATTGTTAATTGTCATCGTGATTACGATTTGGAGCTAGAAGCTCATTCCATTAAATTGAATCGTGGCCTACAGGTTCGAATTTTGTCTGAACCGCCGATTATGTGATATAAAAATTGCAACGATTTTGATGTGCTTGCATGTTTTTAAGTCTAAATGTCGATTTTCCTGATTTGCTTGAATTACTTTAGGTCCTTAAGTAATCTGTTAGAAATTACTTAATAGTTCTTGTTACTTGAACCCAGCCCCAATTGTAGCCCACAACTCATGTATCTCCAATCCAATGCAGATAGTTCCGAGTCGACCAAGCTCGTCACCATTAAGGAAAGCTGTGCAGTGGTCGTGGTGGAACCTATTCCCGTCGAAGAGAAAACATCTGTGGACGGAGCAAGTGTTGAAGAAGATGCCACACCTTTGTATCAGTCGCAGGTTAAAACTCTAGCACTACGGTTTTTAAACCTGAGCGAAAAAGGGGAGCGCTTTTGTCGTCGTTGTCGTGAGTAGGACCTGCACTGTCCGATGATGAGCCTCCCGCTCATCTTTGCAGAGGCGTTCAATTTCATGAAGTTCACGTTATACGTTTCCCAGGCACTTTGGCGCGCATCGTGATCAAATCTTCGTGTCTAATCATAGCCAGCTGGTTGTATTTTTCCTTTACTTTGAATTCAACTCACTGTAAAAATAAAATTTTTGCTTGCAACTGCACCGTTTGCGTGTGAAATATTCACTTGCTTTGTGTTTCTACAATCCCGTCTGCTTTGTGTCGAAACAGTGCGGCTTGTTTTGATTTTCGTGTTAATGATTTAGTTTTCCAATTCTTTTTTCTTCTAACAATCAGGAATCGACAACTATGGATACGTCATCGGTTTGTTCTTCCAGTGCAGCCACGGTGGACCTCGAAGAGAACCCGAACCAGGTATCCTACCTCAGTCCAATCTCTCTGTTTTCGTTGCATTGCGTTCCTTTTAAGCAGAAATACTCGTATACTTGATTGTGACGTCAACAGAAACTTTAAAAAAAAACTGAGCAATCGCGAAAAGTTGACAGTTTACAAAAAAGTTCAGCTCGACAACGAAATGATCCCTTCTGAGTTAAGCAAGATCCCGTGCAAGGATATATATTTCACAGCAATTCGGAAAAATACATTTTGGCTTTTCCTTATTGGTATAACGAACTGTTGGGGGGGCAGGGCGATAGAAGGTTACGATAAAGCTGCTGAAGCATCAATGCAGCGGTAGCGCTGCGTGTTTTGTGAAGTTTTGCGCCAATCAAGGTCTGCCGTGAGCTCTATCGAAAAACTACTGGTCTACTACGGCCTATAAAACAACAGCAGCGCTTCCCAACCAGTGACCTGTGAAGCATTTCAAAATGGTACAATTTTCCGCTATTTAACAAAAACATTTCTTGAAAATTAACCGGTTTTCTATTGATCAGATCGGCAAATCGGAATTAGACATCCGCTTAATATTTTGTTTTCTCTATCAGGGCTCCATATAATATCAGTTAAAGTGTATAGCAAGCTGAAACTGATCGGGAGGTGTTAAACTACAGGTCTGTTGTGAGCTGCTACCCGGCACTTCTACCGCGACCAACAACAGGTTTACCTCTGCTCACTAAACAACGCTCCTGCCTCAGACCCAGGGCTGTGGAGCCGCAATTCAAATTTCAGGCTCCCGCTCCAGGCCTCAAAAATGTTCGGCTCCGGCTCCAATATCTTATTGAAGTATGTGGCTCCGGATCCAGAATGATTTGGTCCGTTTAAAAACGAAAACCACAGTATAATTGTTTGGACAACTCGCTTGGCCCACAAAACTAAGGCTGTAACTTTAACACAAACACTGGCTGCGTAAGACCGCAGTAGGCCTGTAGATTTTAAAAGATATACCACGGTGAAGTAGGCCGTGGATACACCGTCTCTTATTTGAAGTCAGCCCTGCTTCAAAATTAAAAATGAAGACTCAATATCTCAATTGTTCGAAGCACCGTTTAAATTCTGTCGTCCATGGTTTGAGGACCTCAGCAAACTATATTCACCTTTCTGGAATGTGCGTTTTAATCCACTGGCCCATGTTTTTCTTTGCATTTCAGCTGAATGTCAAGCCCACTGCCAACAAAAACTTTGAATCGAGCACTTTCATTCTATCAATTTCCGAATCGGAAGAGGAGTAAGTGATAACCGTGAAAGTATTTCGATTTCTTTTATGTTTTATTTTGCTTTTGCGGCTGTGGTAGCATTAGGTGGAGTTTTAACTAAGTTTTAACTCTTTCCAGTTTCTGCAGCTTGTTTGTGGCAAGAGGTGCCTGAACACGTCCTAAGCGTCTGGTCTTAATCAAGTTTTCTCTTGTCAGTTCACAGGTAATACTATTAAACATTCGTTTGACCAATCAATTAACACTACGGTTGTAGTCCTTGTTGGAAATCGCGCCCCCAAGTAAACTTCATGGCGCCAGTCACAGTTCGCAAGGCGTCGTTGATGGCAGGGTCAGTGAGGCGGGTGTGAGCACTGCGGCACCAAGTAGGAGCGCAGTACTCTGCTGTTGAATGGACCAGCCAGGACTAAGGTGGCTGTTCGCAACGTTGTAGCTCCAGAACCCCGACCGGAGCCAGCAAGCCGTCTAAATGGCACGACGCGTGATGTCAACTTTTTGCGATGGTGCCGGCCAAAGGCGCAGCCAGGGGGGGGCTGAAGGGGCTCAAGCCCCCCCTTTAGCGATCAGAATATTGATGTTTATTTTCTTAGTTTTTCACCAACATTGTGCTGTAAGTCGAGATCGGGTGCATTGCAAAATGTTCTTTGGCAGTACCACAAGCGTAGCAACACATTCGTTATCAAACCAAGCGGTTATGAATTTTCGAGATTTGAGAAATATTGAAGCAGCTTTCTTCATTTCTGCGTGTTTTGCGCTACCATATACAACAAGAGCTGGAGGTTGCCGTGCTCTGCCAGTGTGGAAACAAGCATGACATTTGAACTACCAGTAGTGTCGATTGATGTGGAGTTTATACGTCACAAAGCTGGGACCTTCCTAATGTACACACGTGGATGATATGCATCAGTGTTACCACTTCTGATGTTTTGAGAGAAATTTCTGATGTCTGATGTTTTGGCAGCATATCTGATGTGGACTGAGCTGTTGTTTCTTTCCCCCAATTTTATATCCTTTCAGGATGAAGATAGTTAGATTCATATTTTTAAGTTTCTTTCATCAATTTCTCACTCTCATGTGTGTTTGGTAATCGTTCCAAACTGAAGAACCTCTCTTCCCAGCATTGGGAATAACATAACACGTTACGCATATAACCGATTTTTCCATTCAATGACGATACTTCGCTCAGTTTCGGATTCAACGTGGGTTATCGCACTTTGCTAGGTATTGGTACAG